>OLZR01000580.1_pt1 | contig 18402 bp, 14 predicted proteins | sample 1644421 | NCBI WGS metagenome assembly OLZR01 (sample SAMEA103958132, study PRJEB25191) | human gut metagenome | biome: human-associated habitat [ENVO:00009003]; feature: intestine environment [ENVO:2100002]; material: feces | place: Germany | collected 2013/2015 | reverse complement strand
AGCCGCCGAAGCGGTGCTTAAGCCGCTAGGCGGGAATTGTGCGGTGTTGCCTTAACGCTTTTGCTGCAAAGTCTGCTCTGTCCGCATTCCCGTTTCCCGGTAAAATTCATCCAATTCTCCCTGCTTTTTTGATCACACGCACTTCCTCGGGCACTGCGCAAAAACCTGGCGACTTTTTCAGTTTGCCTGCGGGTACGGCTGTCCGCTTTTCTTCCAGCGGGCGTACCTGCCTGCCCAGTATATGCTGTACGCAGTCAAGCTGCAAGGCATTTACACCGCGTATTCCTACCTCAGCGTCCGCGCCACTGTGGACTTGCCGCTGCCAGAAAATTCGATCCATGCAATTTTATTCCAACTTCGCCTCCTTGCCCAGCGCCTTCTTTTTGCACTCACTTCAAAACCGCAAAAGGACATTTATTATATCAGCTACAAGGGGAAGTTGTCAAAAAAATTGCCAAAGAGACTCAAATAGGCTATAATATAAAATAAAAAATTGTGTATTGAACGGTTTTTACGCCATTTGCACCCGGAAGGAGGTGGCAAGCACGGATACTTTACAGACAAATAGTACAACACAAACTGCTGAGATGCTCAAATTAGAGGGCGTTGTTGAGCATGTGATATACGAAAACCCGGATACCGGTTATGCCGTGTTTGAAGTGGATGCCGGTGGCACCGATATTGTGGTGGCAGGCAACGTGGGCAGCGTGGATAACGGTATGTCCATTACGGCGTATGGCTATATGGTCAACCACCCCAGCTATGGCGAACAGTTCCGTGCCGAAACCTGTGAGGCCAGCCTGCCGCAGGATACCGCGGCTTTACTGAGCTACCTTTCCAGTGGGGTATTGCCCTATATCGGGCCTTCCACAGCAAAAAAGATTGTGGCAAAATTTGGGGCGCATACATTGAACGTCATCTCCGAAACGCCGGACAAACTCTGTGAGCTAAAAGGTATCACCCCGCAAAAGGCCGCCGCCATCTCCAACGAGTTCCGACGTATGTACGGTGTGCGGGAAGTGGTTGCCTGGATGGCCAAGTTTGGGCTTTCCGCCCAGATGGCTGTTACAGCCTACCGCGCGTTTGGCCCCGCCACGGTAGAAGCACTGAAAAAGAACCCCTACATGCTGTGCGGGGAGCCGCTGAACCTGAAATTCAGCCAGGTCGATGGTATCGCCGCTCAGCTGCAGGTAGGACAGGGCAGCGACCTGCGCATTGCCGCCGGGCTTTTGTACGCTTTGCGCCACAACGCCAACAACGGCCACACCTGCCTGCCCGCAGATAAGCTGATCGAAAGCACTGCGCGCTTTATTCGGGTGGAGCCGGATGCCGTAAAGGCCGGGCTGCAAAGCCTGTTGGAGCATGACGAAATGCGCGCCTGCACCTTTGACGGAACGAAATATATTTACCTGCCAGATCTGCTCAGCGCAGAGCAGGATATTGCTGCGCGGCTGGGGGAGCTTGCCACATTCCCGACAGAAAGCCCCAAAACGCTGGAAAGCGATATCCGCGTTTTGGAATTGACCCAAGGTTTTGAATATGCCCCTTTGCAGCGGGAAGCAATCCGCTTAGCACTCTCTTCCCGCGTAATGGTTTTGACCGGCGGTCCCGGTACCGGCAAAACCACAACGGTCAAAGCGATTCTGAATTTGTATGAAGGTATTTATGACCGGGTTGCCCTGTGTGCCCCCACCGGCCGCGCCGCCAAGCGGCTGACCGAGCTGACCGGCCACAGCGCTTCCACCATCCACCGATTGCTGGAAGTGGACTATTCTACCGGCAGCGTGCGTTTTATTCATAATGAAAAGAATCTTCTCCCGTTTGACGTTATCATTCTGGATGAGATGAGCATGGTAGATGCCAAGCTGTTCCAGGCGTTGTTGGCCGCCGCGCGTTACCACTGCCGCATTATTATGGTAGGTGATGCCGACCAGCTGCCCAGCGTTGGCCCCGGCAGTGTGCTGGGGGAGATCTTGCAGGCAGACGTTCTGCCCACCGTACGGCTGAATGAGATCTTCCGCCAGGCGCAGAAAAGCATGATTGTACAGAACGCCCACCGCATTGTGGAAGGGCAGATGCCCATAAAAGGCGGGCGGGATGATGACTTTTTCATGATTGAATCCACCGGTCTTGCCTGCCAGAGGCTGATCTGCGACCTGGTCAGTACCCGGCTGCCCAAAAGTTATGGCTATGACCCCGTGCGGGACATCCAGGTGCTTTGCCCCACCAAGGTTGGCCCCACCGGGAGCGTAGAACTGAACCGCCGCCTGCAGGCCATTTTGAACCCGCCTGCACCGGATAAGCCGCAGATCATTTGGGAACAAAGCGGCCGTGTGCTGCGCTGTGGCGACAAGGTAATGCAGATCAAAAACGATTATGACATTCCCTATGAGCGGGACGGTGCCGAAGCCGGTGTGGGTGCCTATAACGGGGATATGGGTATTATTACTGCCGTTGACCCCGAAAGCCGTGCTGTGACGGTACGGATGGATGACCGAAAGTATATTTACGGTGCTGACCAGCTTGCCGAGCTGGAACCCGCTTACGCTGTAACAGTGCACAAAAGCCAGGGTTCTGAATTTCCGGCCGTCATTATGCCTGTGGCAGATGTACCCGCGCGCCTTTGTTACCGCAACTTGTTGTACACCGGGGTTACCCGCGCACGCCGCCTGTGCATTCTGGCGGGAACCCGGCGCACCGAGCAGGCCATGGTGGATAATGTGCGCCAGAACATGCGTTACAGCGGGCTGCGCTACCTGCTGCGCGAGGCAGTCACTCCGGCTGAAAAACGCAGATGAAACAGAGAAAACGCATATCTCTGGATTGGCTGGACCGTGGGCGAACGGCTCTGGAACCGCTGCTGGCCCTTGCCTATCCGCGGCACTGCCCGCTGTGCGGCACGGTACTTGAGCAAAGCGCCTGGAAAGCCGCCGTGTGCCGTTCCTGTATACCGGAAGCCGAGCGTCTGCGGCATCTTCCACCGCGTCTGCCTGTAACGGAGCACGCCTTTTACGCTGTCAACACCTGCGCAGCTGCCTTTTACTATGCAGACAGTGTGCGCCATGCTATCCTGCTTTGCAAGGAGAACGGCAACCCCTGGTATGCGCGAGAACTGGCGGATTTGATGGCTGTGCTGATTTTTGGCGCACAGCCCGCCCGTGCCCCAGGGTACCGCCCGGTATACGAGAATCTATCCGACATTTCGCTGTACAGCGCCATTGTTCCGGTGCCGCCGCGCGTAAAGAAGAACCGCGCGGAAAATATGCCCCTTTTGCTAGCGCAGCGCCTTGGGCGCATCCTGCACATTCCGGTCATCCAGCCGCTGTGCCTGACCCGGCAGGTTTTACCGCAAAAATCGCTGGACCAGCAAAAGCGCTTTGCCAATGTCAAGGATGCTTACGCCTGCCGTACTGGGGTTGACCTTTCCGGAATGCGGCTGCTGTTGCTGGATGATGTAATCACCACTGGTGCCACCATCTCTGCCTGCGCCAAAGCGCTATTGGAGGGTGGCGCTGTGAGTGTGGACGGCGTGTGTGTTGCAGCGACGGAACTGATGCCCAAAAGCCACGGTGCCGCCGGAACACCAAAAGAAAGCAAATAACTTTTATCTGCCGGATGGTTGATGGCAATTCACAATAGATAACAAAGTGCTGCTTCTGGCAGCAAGGAGTACCAGATAAACATGAAGCAATATGATATCGGCCTTGATCTTGGCACAACTTCCATTATCATTGCCACACAGGAACAGGGAGTTGTGTTCCATCAGCCCAGCATTGGTGCTGTTGATACCCGCAGCAGCACCATTCTGGCAGTGGGGGACAAAGCCCTGCGCATGGTGGGGCGTGTGCCTTCTTATATTGATATTATCCGCCCTTTGCGGGACGGTATTATTCAGGACCACCGCATGACAAACGAACTAATCGTGCGGTTTATCAATGAGGTATGCCGTTCGCGCATCATCAAGCCGCGCGTATCGGTCTGCGTTCCGGCAGCCATTACCGGCATTGAAGCTGACGCCGTGGTAGAAGCCGTCATGGCAGCCGGGGCACGGCAGGTTTTCCTTGTGGATGAGCCTGTCGCCGCCGCCCTTGGCGCAGGGCTGGATATCCGCAAACCCATGGGCTGCATGGTGATTGATATCGGCGGCGGCTCCACGGATATCGCCGTGATCAGCATGGGTGGGCGGGTGCGCGCCGCCAGCCTGCCGGTCGCCGGCAACGCTTTTGACCAGTGCATTGCCCAGTATGTTCAGGAAAAATTCAACATTGCCATCGGCCCTCTAACCGCCGAAGCGCTGAAAAAGCAGGTTGCCTGCTGCACCAAAAGCGAGTTTGAGGGCGTAATGGAGATCCGTGGTCATTCCTGGGAGACCAACCTGCCCGCCCGCCGCCTTGTCTATACGCGGGACCTGTACCTGCCCGTGCAGGAACTGGCCGCCCGCATTGCCGCCACTGCCCGCAATGTATTGGAAAGCACCCCGCCGGAACTGGCCGCTGATGTTGCCAAGAACGGCATTCTGCTGACTGGCGGCGGCTCCATGCTGCGTGGCCTGGCTGGTTATATTGCCGGGGAGCTGCATGTGGATGTTGCCATCGCACCAGACCCCATCAACTGTGTGGCACGCGGAACCGCAGCCAGCTTAACGCTGGGCCAATACCTGACAGCCGGTTTCCGCGATGCCACCCCCAGAGCATGGCATAACCGACTGCAATCCCCAGAAGGTTTTTCCAATTAAAGCGCAGCTTTTGTGCAGGTTGTAAAAAGTATGATTTTCTGCGGATACCTCCGCCAGCCTACTTTTCTATCCGGCAAAAGTGTGCTATACTATACAGCGTTTGCCAAAATTCCCAGCCCTGCATGGTTCCGGGCTGGTTCTGCCATATAATATAAGGACAGGTTCATTATGCCCGATACCATTACCACTGAATTTCTGGCCCTGCGGGACCGCTATATCGCTTCCTGCTTTACTAAGCTGAACCCGGTGCAGCAGCAGGCTGTGTTTACCACCGAAGGCCCGCTGCTGATCCTGGCAGGTGCAGGCTCCGGCAAAACCACCGTTCTGGTCAACCGCATTGCCAATATCATCCGTTTTGGCCGCGCCTATGGCTCCAAAGAGGTCAGCCGCCCGGTTGCGCAGAGTGATCTGGAGCAGCTGCGCACCGCCATCATGTGCGGCCAGCCGGTTCCGCAGTCCCTGATGCCGCTGATGAGCGTTGCCCCGGCCCGCCCGTGGAATGTGCTGGCCATTACCTTTACCAATAAAGCCGCCGGAGAGCTGAAAGAACGCCTGAAAGCCATGCTGGGCGATACCATGGGCGGGGATGTATTTGCCTCCACTTTCCACTCTGCCTGTGTACGGATCCTGCGCCGCGATGCCGAACGCATTGGCTTCCCCAAAAGCTTTACGATTTACGATTCCGACGACCAGCAGCGTGTCATCAAGCAGATCTACAAAGAACTGATGATTGATGACAAGTTCCTGCCGGTCAAATCAGCCATCTCCCAGATCAGCGGTTACAAAGATAAACTTCTTTCCGCCAAAGATGTCGCCGCCGAAGCGCCGCGCGATACCAAGGCTGCTCTGATTTCCAAAATCTATACCGCCTATTCCAACCGGCTGCGCACGGCTGGTGCCATGGACTTTGACGATCTGATTTTCCATACCGTGCAGATGCTGAAAACCGATGCCGAAGCGCGGGAATACTACCAGCAGAAGTTCCGCTATGTCGTGGTGGACGAATACCAGGATACCAGCGTGGCCCAGTTCCACCTGGTGCGCCTGCTGGCCGGTGGTTCCAACAATGTATGCGTTGTTGGCGATGACGATCAGAGCATTTATAAGTTCCGCGGTGCTACCATTGAAAATATCCTGAACTTTGAAAAAGTTTTTGCCGGGGCCAAAACCATCCGCCTGGAGCAGAACTACCGTTCCACCTCCAACATTCTGAATGCGGCCAATAGCGTCATCAAGAACAACAACGGCCGCAAGGGCAAGACTCTGTGGACTCAGAACGGCGATGGTGACAAAGTTCACCATTATACGGCGGCTTCGGAACAGGATGAGGCCAGCCATGTGGCCGAGGTTATTGGCCAGAACCTGAAAAATGGTGCTTCCTTAAAAGACCATGCCGTTTTGTACCGCATGAATGCGCAGTCCAACCCCATCGAAACTTATTTTGCCCGTGCCGGTATCCCGTACCGCATTGTGGGTGGCCAACGCTTCTTTGACCGCAAGGAAGTCAAGGATATCAACTCTTACATGGCCGTTGTGGTCAACCCGCGGGACGACGTGCGCCTGCGCCGCATCATCAATGAACCTGCACGAAAGATTGGTGCCACCACCATTGATAAGATCGGGGAACTGGCCGCCGCCAACGGCGTGCCGATGATGGAGATCATCCGTGAGGCTTCTTCTTATCCCGCACTGGGCCGTGCCGCCAGCGCGCTGAACGCGTTTTACTCCATGTACCGTGAACTGTGTGATCTTTCCGTCACCCTTCCGCTGGATGAATTTGCCGGTGAAGTGATCCGCAAGACCGGATACGAAGCCATGCTGAAAGCGCAGAAAGAAGAGGGCGAGACCCGGCTGGAAAACTTGGGCCAGTTGATTTCTTCCGTAAAGACTTATGCGGAGCAGAACGGGGAAGACGCAACCCTTTCCGGTTTCTTGGAAGAAGTTGCCCTGATTGCAGACCTTGATTCCTATGATGAAGATGCTGATTCCGTTACCCTGATGACGATGCACAGCGCCAAGGGCCTTGAATTCCCGTATGTGTTTATCATTGGTATGGAGGATGGCGTTTTCCCCGGTGACCTTGCTCGCTACAGCGAGGAAGAAATGGAAGAGGAGCGCCGCCTGTGCTATGTCGGTATTACCCGCGCCAAGAAAGAGCTGTATCTTTCTTCCTCCCGCAGCCGTATGATTTTCGGCCAGACGCGCCGCAACCCGCCTTCCTGCTTTTTGGATGAGATTGACCCCAATGTGATGGACGAAACCGAAAGCCCAGAGCTTGCTTACAGCGGCGGTTTTGGCGCCGGGTACGGCAGCTACAGCACCAATGTTCCCGGCGGGCGCAGCGGATACTCCGGGGCTTCCCGCGGGTATCTGAACAGTGAATACAACCGCGGCGGCTTTGGCAGCAAGTATGCCGGCGGCTTCCAAAGTGGGTTTGCTTCCGGCGGGCACGAAAGCCCGAACTACCCCGGCGGCCACCACACGGTCCAAAGCAGTAGCTTTGGCGCCGGGTATGGCAGTAGCCGCGTCAACCATCATTCCGGTGCTCCGGTTGCTCCGGCGGGCGGTGGCGTTACCACTGCGCCCGCCGCACCCGCACGCAAAAAGGCCGCCAACTTTGCAGCCGGGGACCTTGTGGACCACAAGGTGTTTGGCCGCGGCAAGGTGCTGAAAGTAACGCCGGTTGCGGGGGACTGTATTGTAGAAATCCAGTTTGACCGCGTTGGCATCAAAAAAACAATGGCCAATTACGCCCCGCTGACCAAGCTGACCAGCGAAGAATAAACCACTGATAAAAAAGGAAAAGAGGGAACGGGTCCATGCTTGTAACATTGATCGCCCACACCAATGACCCTGAAAAGACCATTGCCGCAGCCGCCAAGCTGTGCTATTCTGATGCACATATCGAAACCCTGCTGGATGGCCTAACACCGGAAAAGACCGCAGCCTTTTTGCAAAAGTTGAATGACTTCGGCCACGCCAGCCCCATTGAACATGCCAGCTTTACCTTTGGCATTGAGGGCGTTTCCCGCACCTTTCTGGCACAGGTCACCCGCCACCGCATTGCAAGTTTCAGTGTGCAGAGCCAGCGCTATGTGCGGCTGGAAGATTTCCGTTATGTGATTCCCCCGGAAATTGAGGCTGACCCTGCGGCCAAAGCGGCTTTTATTGATGCGATGAACGCCGATGCCAAACACTACCTGGAGCTGGTCAAAGCACTGGAAGAAAAGCATACCCACACCTTGATGGAGCAGGGCATGCCGGAAAAGACCGCCCGCGCCAAAGCCAGCAAAATGGCAAACGAGGACGCCCGCTTTGTATTGCCCAACGCCTGCGAGACAAAAATGGTAATGACCATGAACTGCCGCAGCCTGAACAACTTTTTCAACCTGCGCTGCTGCAACCGTGCCCAGTGGGAGATCCGCGCCGTTGCCGATGAAATGCTGCGCCTTGTATACCCGCTTGCGCCGCATGTTTTTGCCGCAGCTGGTCCCCGCTGCCTGGCGGGTCCCTGCCCGGAGGGCGGTATGTGCTGCGGCAAGCAGAACGCCGTGCGTGATAAATATGCAACACTGAAACAGGAGGCTGAAAACCATGGGTAAACTGATTATTTTTGAAGGCCTGGATGGTTCCGGCAAGGGCACACAGGCAGAACTTGCCTGCCAGAATTTGCATAGCAAAGGGTATGACCCGCTGAAAATCAGCTTCCCAGATTATGACAGTCCGTCCTCCGCACTGGTCAAGATGTATCTTTCCGGCGAGTTCGGCCAGCGCCCGGATGACGTGAACGCTTATGCAGCTTCAACGTTTTATGCTGTTGACCGCTTTGCCAGCTACAAAACCAAGTGGGGCAATGTCTACCGCCAGAATGGGCTAATCATCTCTGACCGTTACACCACCTCCAACGCTGTTCACCAATGTTCCAAACTGCCGCCGATGCACTGGGATGGTTTTCTGGAGTGGCTGTTTGAGTTCGAGTACAAAAAGCTCGGCCTGCCTGCGCCGGATGCGGTTGTATACCTTGCGGTTGATCCCGATGTCAGCCAGCGCCTGATTGCACAGCGCTACCACGGCGATGAAAGCAAAAAAGATATTCAGGAACGCGATACCGAATACCTGGCCCGTTCCCGCGCCGCCGCTGAATACTGCGCACGCAAGCTGGGCTGGCACCGCATTGAGTGTACCACAACGGTAGACGGCCAGAAAACTATCCGCACGCCGGAGGATATTCAGTCCGAAGTGATGGCATACCTGGAGCGGATTTTGAGTTAAAACCGTTGGCAGCAAAAGCCACACGTTGAATACGGCAAGGAGGGGATAGAATATGCTTTGCAAAGCAACGGAAGCTGATTTGGAGCAGATGGTTGCGTTCCGCCGCAAAACGTATGGCGGAACCCGCCAGGATGCTTTGGACTGGCTTTGTGGAATTGTGGGGTTGGATAATATTCTGATCCTTGCCCGGGACCCGGCCCCCGGTGCAAAGCCCATCCCGGCCGCCATGATTGGTGCGGTTCCAGTGGAATGCGGGCACCACCACGGCGTATGGCTCTGCTGCATGGCAACGGACCCGTCCCTGCAGGGGCGCGGGCTGATGCCCAAACTGCTGGCAACCTGCCTGCGCGCCTTTTCCGCCAAAGGGTGTGATTTCGCTGTGGCGGCACCGCAAAGCACGCGGGCCGCAAAAGCGTTTTCCCAGCTGAATTTTCAGGGGCGCTTCCCGCTGCGCATCATCCGCAAGCCCATTGAACACAATTTGTGGGCACGAGCAGAGTTTGATAACCTGACAGTCCGCAAATTGATCGACACCCGCATGCGCTACCAGCCCGCCTGCATCGCCCTGCCGGAAAGCAGCATGAACACCATGATCACCCGGCTCTACCGCCGCGGTATGACCATTGTTTCCAACCAGCGCGGTTACGGCCTCTATTGCCAGGAAAAGGACGAGCTGCTTTTTATGGAGCTGCAGGCCGATAACGACCATTCGGCTGATATTCTGCTGCAGGCCGCGCGGGAACATACCGGTCTGACCAAAGCACGGCTGCTGCTGGCGGAAAATCAGTTTTTGTACCTGGGCGAGGGTAAGCGCTGTGGTTACGGCATGATTTGTTACCTTGGGCAGCCGTTCCCCGTTACGGACGTTTATTTCCGCCTGTTGCTGTAAGACCGTGCATATGTGAAACAGGGCAGTTCTGCTGCCTGGTAAAGGAGATTTGGAATGAAAATCAATCGTGGTGATTCCCAGGACAAGGGCTCGCAGTCGCGCCAGGCTTATCATGCTGCGCCAGCCCCCGCACCAAAGCGCCCGGTACAGCCTGATCCTGACCCGCAGGACCTGTACGAAGACGCCGAAGGTCCAGACGAGTACGCAGAGGATGACGATGATGAACCCGTCCGCCGCCGTTTTCCCATTGGGCTTGTGGTTCTTGTTGTCATTTTGGCTATCGTTGGCATCGGCGGCTGGAAAGTGTTCCAGTTCTACGGCGAAGTTGCCGGCAACGGCGAACTCGGCCCGGAGCAGACCGTTACCATTGAACAGGGTTCCACTGTTGCAGACATCACAAACGTTTTGAAAGAGGATGGCGTCATCCAGTATGATTGGCTGTTCAAGCTGTATGCCAAATACAGCGGCCGCGCTTCCGGTTTGCAGTATGGCGATTTTACCCTGCGCTCCGGCATGGATTATAACACGATCCTGAAAACCCTCAGCGTGCAGCAGGTCAAGCGCAAGACCATTACCATCACATTCCCCGAAGGCTACACAGCCGTTGCTATTGCCCAGAAGATGGAAGAAAATGGCTTGTGCTCGGTGGATGATTTCCTTGCCTGCGCCAACGGCGAGGATGGTTCCGATTTCAGCCAGTATGATTTCTGGAATGCCATCCCGGATACCGAAGGCCGCCTGATGAAGTGCGAGGGCTACCTGTTCCCGGACACTTATGAGTTCTTCACCGATGACTCGGTCTATAATTACGTCAACACCTTCTATAAGGAATTCGACGCCAAAACTTCCGACCTGTGGGATACCATCAACGAAAAGGGCACCACAATGAATGATGTTGTCATTCTGGCCAGCTTTATTCAGGAAGAAGCCGGTATGCCCGCAGAAGATGCCAAGGTTTCCGCCTGCTTCCACAATCGTTTGGAATCCGATGACCCGCAGTGGGCAGAGCATAAGCTGGAATCCAATGCCAGCAGCTATATCATGAACGATAGCGACAATAACTACCTGTGGAATTCGCCCACCGCCGCTTATTACGGCTGGCCGGAACAAGGTGCTGTTCCGGATGATGTGCTTGCTCATTACGACACCTACCGCATCAGCGGCCTGCCCGCCGGTGCCATCACCAATCCCGGTATTGATGCCATTGCCGCCGCGCTGAATCCCGACCAGGAATATCTGGACGAAGGCTATTATTTCTTTGTTACCGGCAACCCGAACGGCGACCACCCTGGCGAATATTTCTATGCCAAAACGGCAGACGAACACCATCAGAACTGCATCATCGCCGGTTGGGGCTGATAAAAGCTGAACTTCACTGAACAAAGGAGCCGTTATCTTATGTTGTCCTGTCCGGAACTGCTGTCGCCTGCCGGCAGCCTTGAAGCCCTGAAATATGCCGTCATGTATGGCGCCGATGCCGTATACTGCGCACTGCCGCGCTTTGGTATGCGCGCCGCACCGGTCAACCTGACCATTGGCGAGCTTCATGATGGCTGCATTTTTGCCCATGCTCGCGGCAAAAAAGTATACCTGACCCTGAACAACCTGCCCACCAACGATGAGCTTTCCGAGCTGCCGCAGTATATCAAGGACGCGGCCGAAGCCGGGGTGGATGCCTTTATCATTGCGGACCTTGGCGTACTGAGCCTTGCCAAACAGTATGCTCCGGATGTGGATGTGCATTTTTCCACCCAGGCAGGCATCACCAATTATGCTGCTGCAACCATGGCCTACAACCTGGGCGCCAAGCGTGTGGTGCTGGCGCGCGAGCTGACCCTGACCGATATTGCCCAGATCCGCGATAACACCCCGCCGGAGCTGGAACTGGAAGCCTTTGTGCACGGCGCCATGTGCATGAGCGTTTCTGGTCGGTGCCTGCTTTCCAGCTATATGACCGGGCGCAGCGGCAACCGCGGCGAATGCGCCCAGCCCTGCCGCTGGAAATACTATCTTGTAGAAGAAAACCGCCCCGGCCAGTATATGCCCATTGGCGAAAATGAGGAAGGCAGCTACATCCTGAACGCCAACGACCTATGCACCGCACCGTTTTTGGACCTGATCTGCAAGGCTGGTGTGGATTCTCTGAAAATTGAGGGGCGCGCCAAAACGTTCTATTACGTTGCGTCCGTTACCGCCGCTTACCGCAAAGCGCTGGACCAGTACCTGGCAAACCCCGCCAGTGATACGTTTGATTTACCGGATTCCGTGCTGGATGAGCTGAACCGTACCAGCCACCGCCATTATTCACCCGGTTTCTATTTTGGCAAAGAGAAAGCCCTGCAGACGCCCAGCCATACTTATGTGCGAGATTGGGATTTCATCGGCACTGTGGATTCGTGGGAAGACGGCGTTGCCCATTGCACCCAGCGCAGCAAGTTCTGCCTGGGAGATTCGCTGGAAATTTTGCAGCCAGATGGTTCGGTCGTGCCCGTAACCCCTGAATGGATCAAAAACGTGGAAGGGGAAGCGGTGGATGCCACCCCGCACCCGATGATGCAGTATACCATTCCCTGTGCCACGCCCTTGATGCCGTACAGCCTGCTGCGGATGCAGAAAAGGCAGTGAATTTTCATTTATCTATTTGCAACAACCAAAAGCCCCACCTGCCGGATGCAGAATGTTCTGCCCGGCAGGCGGGGCTTTTTTTATTTTTATTTTTATTTTTAGCATTTTCGCCGGGCACTGCGACAGTATTACAACAAGCTTCGCCTTGTCATCGAAAAAACACAGACTTAATTTTTTCTCATTACTATAAGTCAAGCAAAAGCAGCGAAACCGCCTTTGCCAGCAGGGAATGGCAAAGTAGAATTTTCACAAAAAACAGTCCACTTCAAACCATGGAATACCGGATATTATGCCGCTATACTAATAGTATAAGGCAGTTCGCCTGATTCGTATTTTACCAAAAGGAGAGAAAGATGCAAACCTGTTATCTTGCTGTAGATATCGGAGCATCCAGCGGCCGGCACATTATTGGCACCGTGGAACATGGTGTTATGGCCCTGCATGAAGTCTACCGCTTTGAAAACCGCCTGATTGAAAAGAACGGTCACCTTTGCTGGGATATGGAAGGCCTGGTTCAGAATGTGATCGAGGGGCTGAAAGCCGCCCACGATGCAGGCTATACGCCCACAACGGTCGGTATTGATACCTGGGCTGTTGACTTTCTGCTTCTGGAGGCCGATGGTACCCCTATCGGGGACCCCGTTGCTTACCGCGATGGCCGCACCGCCGCCATGCGGGAGGAACTGGAACCCATTCTGCCGTTTACAAAACTTTACGCCCGTACCGGCATCCAATACCAGTCGTTCAACACGGTTTACCAACTGTGTGCCTTAAAGAAAGAGCACCCGGAACAGCTTGCCGCTGCCGAGCATTTTTTGATGGTGCCGGATTACCTGAATTACCGCCTGACCGGCGTGATGGCCAACGAGTACACCAATGCTTCCACCACTGCCCTGGTGGGCGCTATAAGCAAGGATTGGGACGATGAAATCATCAACCGGCTTGGTCTGCCGCGCAAAATCTTTGGCAGAATCAGCACCCCCGGCACCAAACTGGGAAATTTGAGCTCCGCCGTCAAGGATTATGTCGGCTTTGACTGCACCGTCGTACTGCCCGCTACACATGATACCGGCTCCGCCTTTTTGGCTGTTCCCGCAAGGGATGATAAGGCCGTTTATCTTTCCAGCGGCACATGGAGCCTGCTGGGTGTGGAAAACAAAGACCCCATCACGACCCCTGCCAGCATGCAGGCCAATTTTACCAACGAGGGCGGCTATGAATACCGCTACCGTTACCTTAAGAACATTATGGGCCTGTGGATGATCCAGTCTGTGCGGCGTGAACTTGGCGAGCAGACCGGAACCCGCCCGTCTTTCCCGGAATTGATTGCCGCCGCGCAGGAAGCCAGCAGCTTTGCCGGGATCGTATCCACTGGCGACGACCGCTTCCTGGCGCCGAAATCCATGATCAAAGAAGTCAAGGCTGCCTGCAAAGACGGCGGCAAACCGGTTCCCGCCACCACCGGCGAAGTGATGCAGACCATTTACAACTCGCTTTCGCATGATTATCAGGCCGCTATTCAAGAGCTGCAAAGCCTGACCGGCAAAGAATATACCAGCATCAATATTGTGGGCGGCGGTAGCCAGGATATGTACCTGAACCAGATGACCGCAAATGCCACCCAGCTGCCCGTGTTTGCAGGCCCTACCGAGGGTACCGCCCTTGGCAACCTGATGGTGCAGATGATCCGTGCAGGGGAGTTCAAAGACCTTGCGGATGCACGCGCCTCCATCAAAAAGTCGTTCACTATTTTGGAATGTGATCCGCAATAAATTTTATTACAGGGGGTAATATCCATGTTAGTTGAAACCAAAGCCCGTGTTGGCGTGTTTGCCATTGCTCTGGGTGCCTATCTGCCGCAGTTCCCAACCCTGGTTCCTGAATTTGAGGGTCAGTATGCCGCTTTCAAAAAGACCATTCCCGATACCGTTGAGGTCATTGACGGCGGCATTGTTACCACCAAAGAGCAGTCCATGGCAGCGGGCGATAAGTTCCGTGCCGCAGACGTTGACCTGGTTATTCTGCAGCTGCTGACCTATGCAACCTCTTACAACATGCTGCCCGCCGTGCGCGATCTGGATGTACCCGTTGTACTGGTCAATGTGCAGAAGAAGAAAGCCCCGGATTATGCCAACACTGATACACCAACCTGGCTAGGTGAACTGTACGCCTGTGGTGCCGTTGGTGAAATGGTTGCCGACCTGGAACGCGCCGGTAAGCGCCATGCCGTTATCACCGGCGTGGTCGAGGGCGGTGACCCCGGTGTGCAGGCTGAAATTGAAGATTGGTGCCGTGCTGCACAGGTGCGCCGCCGCTTCCGCGATACCAACCTTGCCCAGATCGGCCGCCCGTACCCCGGCATGATGGACCTGTACATTGACGAAACCAACCTATACAACCGCATGTGGCTTTACACCAAGCAGTTTGACTGGGAAAAAATGTGGGCCATTGCCGATAACATCACCGATGAAGAAGCGATTCGTGCCAAGGCACAGGATATTCTGGATACCTTTGATATTGAGGGCGGCGGCACGATCGAAAAGGTCTGGGATATGGCCCGTTATGTTGTTGCCTTTGAGCAGTGGGTCAAGGACGAAAAAATTGCGTTTGTGGCTTCCCACTACGACGGTTTTGCCAAGGGTGTGGCCGGCAAACTGGACTCCATGCTGATTCCTGCATTCTCGATGCTCATCAAGCAGGGCACTGCCTGCGCGGTTGAGGGCGATATCAAGGTTTCGATGGCAATGTCCATCCTGAAAACCATTGCGGGCTGCGGCCAGCTGAGCGAGATGTACTCCATCGACTTCAACGAGGATATCTGCATCATCGGCCATTCCGGCTCCGGTGATGCCGATATCTCCAAGGCAAAAAAGCCGACCATGAAGATTGTGCCCGTGTTCCACGGCAAGACTGGTGGCGGCTATCTGACCCAATTCTATCCACCGGTTGGCGATGTGACCTATCTGGCCATCACGCAGGATAAGGACGGCCACTTCAAGTTTGTGGTTGCCGAGGGCGTCAATGAACCCGGCCCCATCTTTACCTTTGGCGATACCAACATGCGTACCCGCTTCAGCTGTGGTGCGCGTGAGTTCTGCAACCGCTGGAGCGAAGCCGGCCCCACCCACCACATGGCAGCAGCCACCGGCCGCCACATTGATACCATCCTGAAAGTGGCAAAGATCTTTAATGTCCCTGTTGATATCATCACGCGGTAAGCCGCAGGCAACAGTTACGATAAAAGGCAATGGAGTAAAGGAGCAGTATTATGAGCACGATTTATGATGTAGCAAACGTAAAAGGTTTTATCCGTATGTGCAACGACGGCTGGCTGCAGGGCTGGCATGAGCGCAACGGCGGCAACCTGACCTACCGCATGACCGAGGAAGATGTTGCCGCATGCCGTCCTTTCTTTGACGAAACCCCGCGCGAGTGGGTCAACATGGGCGTTCAGGCTGATAACCTGGCCGGGGAATATTTCATCACCACCGGTTCCGGCAAGTTCTTCCGCAATGTGGAGCCGGACCCTATCCACAGCATCGGCATTGTTGAGATCAATGATAAGGGCGACAGCTGGCGCATTGTCTGGGGCCTGGCCGATGGCGCAAAGCCGACTTCCGAGTTTCCCAGCCACTTTATGAACCACAGCGTGCGCAAGGCCGCCACCAACGGTGCCAACCGCGTGATCTACCACTGCCATGCTACCAACGTAATTGCCCTGACCTACATTCTGCCGCTGACTGACCGTGATTTTACCCGTGCTTTGTGGCAGAGCGCTACTGAATGCCCGGTCGTTTTCCCGGAGGGTGTCGGCGTCTGCCCCTGGATGGTGCCCGGCGGTGCTGACATTGCCATGGCTACCAGTGAGCTGATGAAAAAATACCAGGCTGCCATTTGGGCACAGCACGGTCTGTTTGCTTCCGGCCCCGATTTTGATATTACTTTCGGCCTGGCCCACACGATTGAAAAGAGTGCTGAGATCTATGTCAAAGTTCTCTCCATGGGCGGCGGCCTGATCCGCCAGACCATCACCGATGATGACCTGCGTGCCATTGCTCATGATTTTGGCGTTCAGCTGAACGAGGAATTCCTCGACTGATTTATTCTGACATTCTCTATATTTCCCTACATATGCCTTCCGGTATTGCAGCCCTCCTGTGTGCCGGAAGGCTTTTTTGTATTGCACTTGCTTTTTGCCCAACCCTGCGCTATGCTGAAAGAAAAGCAGGGGAGGCGTTATGCACCATGTTCTTTAACCACCGCAAAACCTGCGCCGCGTTGCAGCCGCCGCCGGGCCTTGGCCCGGCAGATATTGCAACGCAAAGCAGCATTTGTACAGGTGAAACCATCATCGGCTTCCGCCAGCCCGGCACGGACCGGCTTTTGCAGGCTGTTGTTGTGCACAGCCCACAGGATGTTGCCGATTTTTATCGTTCTTATGGGTTTTCTGCTCCGGAAGGAGAGAATTCCATCCCGCGCACCGTTTGATATAGTTTTGTCAATCTCGCCTGATATTTTTGCGTCAAACGCATGAATTTTTGCGTTTTTAGCCAGTTCAGACTTTTTTTGCGCAAAAAACATATGTTTTGTCCTTGCACCATTTGCAAATAATTCAAATCGTGCTATAATTGTATCTGTACTAGCGTGTGCGGGATCCACGGATACCCGGCACCAGATTGATACGGAGGTATTATCATGGACGTTTTTGAAAATTTTAAAAATCAGTTGAAAGCAAATCCTAAAACCATCGTATTTACTGAGGGCGCTGATGCCCGTATCCTGTCCGCAGCATCCAAGCTGCTGGCTGGCAAGATTTTGAACGTTTTGCTGCTGGGCAACCCGGAAGCAGTCAAAAAGGCTGCTGCTGAGGGCGGCTTTGACATTACCGGCGCAGAGATCTGCGACCCGACCTCTTACCCTGAATTTGACGCAATGGTTGCCAAAATGGTTGAACTGCGCAAGGGTAAGATGACCGAGGAGCAGTGCCGCGCTGCACTGTCCAAGTCCAACTACTTCGGCACCATGCTGGTCAAGATGGGTAAGGCTGACTGCCTGCTGGGCGGCGCTACCTATTCTACCGCTGATACCGTTCGCCCGGCTCTGCAGCTGATCAAGTGCAAGCCCGGCATCAAGTCCGTCAGCTCCTGCTTCATTATGGTCCGCGGCGACGAGAAGCTGGCGATGGGCGACTGCGCCATCAATATCGATCCTTCTGAGGATGAGATCGTCGAGAGCACCGTTGAGACTGCTCATACCGCTGAGATTTTCGGTATCGACCCGAAGGTTGCTCTGCTAAGCTACTCCACCAAGGGTTCCGGCAAGGGCGAGACCGTTGATAAGATGCGCAACGCTACCCTGCGCGTTCAGGAAGCACATCCCGAACTGAAGGTTGACGGTGAACTGCAGTTTGACGCCGCCGTTGCACCGGAAGTTGGCAAGCTGAAGGCTCCCAACTCCACCGTTGCTGGCGAAGCTAACGTCTTTATCTTCCCGAACATCAACGCCGGCAACATCGGCTATAAGATCGCACAGCGTCTGGGCGGCTTTGCTGCATACGGCCCCATCCTGCAGGGTCTGAATGCTCCCATCAACGACCTGTCCCGTGGCTGCGATGCTGAGGAAGTCTACAAGATGAGCCTCATCACTGCTGCTCTGATCTGAGATTGCCGCGTAAAACTTAAACGTACATAAAAACCGCCACGAACCTGTTATGAAGTGACCCCAAAAAGTTAGACAATATTCTGAAGTAAAAATTGTTCAAGCAGCCGAAAGGGCTTGCTGTCTGTGAATTGCAGGCGGCAAGCCCTTTAGCTTTGCCTTGATCCTGCGGTTGTTGTAGTAATCTAGATATTCGATCAGTTCCAGTTTGAAGTGTTCCATG
>OLZR01000579.1_pt1 | contig 18415 bp, 17 predicted proteins | sample 1644421 | NCBI WGS metagenome assembly OLZR01 (sample SAMEA103958132, study PRJEB25191) | human gut metagenome | biome: human-associated habitat [ENVO:00009003]; feature: intestine environment [ENVO:2100002]; material: feces | place: Germany | collected 2013/2015 | reverse complement strand
AAGGGAGTAGGTCGCTAACGCGGCGCGAGGGTTCAAATCCCTTGTCCTCCGCCAAGAAAAAAGCACTTGCTTTTGCAAGTGCTTTTTTCAGTGAAATAAATCCAAAAGGATTTGTGAAATACCTATCGGTGTGAAATATGGATTTTCCATGTGAAGTGCCTGACGGCGTGAAAGGATTTATTTTATTTCACTTTCTGCGTAAGCAGAAAATTTCACAATACAATAGTATTATTTCACATACGAAGTATATTTCACTTGTTATAAATTAAAAGAGGTTCGTATGGCTGAATCAAAGCTTAGAGAATTATCAACTGATTTTGCTGTCAAAATTATCAAACTGTGTGATGATATAAAAGGACATTATTCTATTGTAAATCAACTTGAAAGATCGGCTACAAGTATCGGTGCAAATATCCGTGAGGCAAATTATGCTCATGGCAAACCTGATTTTATTTCCAAACTGCAAATTGCACTTAAAGAATGTTATGAAACTGAATATTGGTTAGAGCTATTTGTTAAATCTGAAATTATAAATCGTGAGAATACAATTGATTTATATAACCGGTGCGGCACTATTCGCAGAATATTGGTTGCATCTATTAATACTGCAAAAGAAAATTTACAAAAGGAAAAGATTAATTCAAAATCAAAACCCAATATTTCCGTATAATAGCATTACCCGATTGACACCAAACTTAATAACTGGTAATATAAGGCTGTGAGAATATTTGTATTCTTGCAGCATATTTTTTTACCAAAAGGAGGATGGATTAATGGGATTTTTATTAGGAAAGACCGCTGTTATTACAGGCGGAGGAAGGGCTGTTCTCAGCGACGGAGGTTGCGGTTCAATCGGCTACGGCATTGCTGTTGCTTATGCAAAAGAGGGTGCAAACCTTGTTATTACAGGCAGAAATGTCAAAAAGCTTGAGGATGCCAAAGAAGAGCTCGAAAGACTTTACGGAGTAAATGTGTTGCCTGTTCAGGCTGATGTCAGCAAGGACGGCGATAACGAAAAGGTTGTTCGGAATGTTGTTGACAGAGCTGTTGAAACATTCGGCGGAATTGATGTCTTGATTAACAACGCTCAGGCTTCTGCGTCGGGCATTACGCTTGCTGATCATACAACAGAGCAATTTGACCTTGCTGTTTATTCGGGATTGTACGCAACCTTCTATTATATGAAGGCTTGCTATCCGTACCTTAAAAAATCAAAGGGAACGGTTATAAACTTTGCTTCGGGTGCCGGACTTTTCGGAAACTTCGGTCAGTGTGCATATGCAGCCGCAAAAGAGGGAATAAGAGGTCTTACAAGAGTTGCCGCCAACGAGTGGGGCAAGGACGGAATAAATGTCAACATTGTCTGTCCGCTTGCATGGACTGCTCAGCTTGAAAAATTTGAGCAGGCTTATCCCGACGCATTCAAGGCGAATGTAAAAGTGCCGCCAATGGGACATTTTGGTGATGTCGAAAAAGAAATCGGCCGTGCCTGTGTTGCACTTGCATCACCTGATTTCAAGTATATGAGCGGCGAAACCATCACCCTTGAGGGCGGAATGGGACTCAGACCATAGTTTTATTTTAAGAAAAACCGTGACAGGTAATAACTTTTGAAAAATAAAAGACAGCCGATGTGTGAAATTCGGCTGTCTTTTTTGTTACAGATTAGATGAAAAAATACCGGTAAGCTGCTGCACTCCGATTGACACGGCAGAAATTGCTATCCAACAGCAAAAGCCTAAAATAATCGGTTTTGCACCGCTCTTTATAAGTTTTACTATGTTTGTGTTAAGTCCGATTGCACCCATTGCCATTGAAATGAAAAATGTTGCGAGCCATTTCATAAGCGGCACAAAACCATTGCTGTAAAATTCTGTAAAAGAACATTGCGGAATGAATCCGACAAGTGTTGATACAAGTGACGCTCCGATAAAAAAGAGGATGAACCAGGGAAAAATCTTTTTGAATGAAAATGATGAACCTTTTGCTCCGATTGATTTTGCCTTGTGTGTTCTGTAAATTGCAAGACAGAGTGTTATCGGAATTATCGCAAGTGTGCGTGTCAGTTTTACGGTTACTGCTGTTGACAAAATACCGTTTGCATTCCAGATTTTTTCAGCAGTTGCGGCGGTTGCGGTTACGGACGATGTGTCGTTTACAGCTGTTCCTGCAAACACCGCAAAGCCTTCTGTGCCAAAGCCGACAGCGTGTCCGAATGTCGGAAAAATGAGCGCCGCAAGAATATTGAACAGAAAGATAACCGAGATTGATTGTGCAATTTCCTCGTCATCGGCATCAATTACCGGAGCTGTTGCCGCAATTGCAGAACCGCCGCAGATTGACGAACCTACCCCGATAAGACATGCTGTTTTAGGTTTGATTTTTGCAATTTTCATAACTGCAAATGCTGTTATGAGGGATGTTGAAATTGTGCTTATAATCACAGGCAGACTCTTACTGCCTACACTTGCAATTGTACCGAGATTAAGCGAAAAGCCGAGTATGATTACAGCCCATTGCAGAATCTTTTTTGAGGTGAATTTTATTCCGCCCGAAAAATATTTGTTCGCAGAAAATTTCGGCGCTAAAAGCGTGATTATCATTCCCATTATAATTGCCGCAACAGGTGCGCCTATCAGCGAAAACGAAAACGAGCCGATTTGAACAGTGCTGAAAAGCTCCGCAAATGCCGCAATTACGGCACATACAAGGATTCCGCCAAAATTTGTTTTGATAAATTTCATTGTTTTACCCTTCCCGAATTTATTTTGCCTGTTGAGTATAACACGAAAGTATGATAAAATCTAATTATTATTTAAAATGATATGATAATCAAAATTTATCAGAGGGGTGCAATATGATTGATTACAGGGTTAAAACATTTCTGACACTTTGTGATTTTATGAATTACAGAAAAACGGCACAGATTCTCAATATGACACAGCCTGCCGTTACTCAGCACATACATTTTCTTGAAAATCAGTACGGCTGCAAGCTGTTTGACTATGACCGACACAGCTTAAAAATGACGAGAGAGGGAATGCTGCTTAAAAGATATTGTGAGTCGGTTATGTATCAGGAAGAAAAGCTGTTTGAAAAGATTAAGTCGGGTGAAAAACGACTTGTGCGGTTTGGTGCGACAAAGACAATCGGAGAATATGTTATCCCGGAACAGGTGGAAAGATTTTTGCAGCTGCCCGATTACAATGTTGAAATTGAGATTGACAACACAAGGTATCTGCTTGATAAACTGAAAAGGGGTGAACTTGACTTTGCGTTGATTGAAGGATTTTTTGACAGCAACGATTTTTTGAGCAGAGTTTACCGTTCGGAAAATTTTGTCGGGGTATGCAGTAAAAATCACAGATTCGCAAACAAAACGATTTTGCCCGATGATATTTTTACCGAACATCTTTTTCTGCGTGAAAATGGTTCGGGAACACGAAATATTCTTGAACAGGTTTTGTCGGAGCATAACAGAACAACAGGACATTTTGCGAGAGTAACCTGCATAAACCACTTTACGCTTATGTCAGAGCTGATTGCAGATAACCTTGGAATAACTTTTGCTTATGAGGTTATGCAAAAGAGCTATTCAAGCCTTGCACCGTTTTATGTTAAGGGGTGGAATATTGTGCGTGATTTCAATTATGTTTATCTTGATTCCGCTGATTCACTTGAAATTCTTGAAGCCTTTGACAATCTTTCCGAATAGTCAAATTTGGACAGCTTTTGCTGTCCTTTTTTCTTTCACAGTTTCACACACAAGGACACTCGGCATAATATGAGGGTGTAGAGAATAACTTGATTTACGGGTGTTGTGTATGAAAAAGAGCGACATAAGAACATTTGGCATAATCGGCGGTGACAAGCGACAGCTTTTTCTTGCAAAATCAATTTCTGACAGTTGTTACGATGTTTTGCTCGGCGGATTTGACAGCCTTGAAAGCTACGGTTCATTGAGCCTTTGCAATGTTAAAAAGGCAATTTCGGAAAGTGACGCATTGATTTTTCCGTTGCCGTCAATAAGGACAGACGGAAGTCTTAACACTCCGTTTTCAAACGAGAACATTTTGCTTGACGGTGACGATATTGAAATTATCCTTAAAAAGCCTGTTTTTACTACGATGAAAAGCAGATTTTTAAAGGCATATCCAAGGCTTTCCAACGGTGAAATTTTTGATTACGGAGCAAGAGATGATTTTGCAATTCTCAACGCATTGCCTACAGCAGAGGGTGCAATTGAATGTGCAATGAGAGAATATGAGGGTACGATTTCGGGCAGTAAGTGTCTTGTGACGGGATTCGGCAGAATCGGAAAAATTCTTGCGCACAAGCTTGTTTTACTCGGAGCAAATGTTACCGTGAGTGCAAGAAAGCCGTCAGACCTTGCATATGTAAAGGCACTCGGCTACAATGCACTTAATACGGAAAATCTAAGAACGGTAAAGCGGTTTGACATTGTTTTCAACACAATTCCGAGGTTGATTTTTGACAGGGAACTTCTTATGAATACCGACACAAACACCCTTATTATAGACCTTGCGTCCCTGCCGGGAGGGGTTGATTTTGATACCGCCGAAAAACTCGGAATTTATGCCGTTAGGGCATTGTCGCTCCCCGGAAAATGTGCTCCGAAAACGGCAGGAGAAATTATAAAAACTACTGTATTTGACATCATCAAGGAGGTTTACAGGTGACAAAAGCAACCATAGGATTTGCAATGTGCGGTTCCTTTTGCACCTTTTCAAAGGCTTTTACGCAAATGCAGAGGCTTGTTGACTCAGGCTATGATGTTATTCCGATAATGTCGCAAAATGCCTTTTCAACATCAACTCGTTTCGGAAAAGCGGAGGAAACGGTAAAGAGGGCAGAAGAAATAACGGGCAAAGCTGTTCTGCACTCGGTTGTGCAGACAGAGCCGATAGGACCTAAAAAAATGTGCGACTTGCTTGTGATTGCACCGTGTACGGGCAACACGCTTGCAAAGCTGTCGCTCGGAATTACCGACACGGCGGTAACAATGGCGGCAAAGTCGCATCTGAGAATTTTAAGACCTGTGCTGTTGTGCGTTGCAACAAATGACGCTCTCGGTGCATCGGCACAGAACATCGGCAGACTTCTCAACACGAAAAACATTTACTTCGTTCCTTTAAAACAGGACGATTGCATCAAGAAACCAAATTCGCTTGTGGCTGATTTTGATAAGCTTGAAGATTGCGTAACCCTTGCATTGCAGGGAAAACAACATCAGCCGATTTTTTTATAACAGAACAACAGCCGTCTTGAAATGCAAATTTTCAAAACGGCTGTTATTTGAGTTGACAATTAAAAAATAGTGTGATAACTTAAAGTATAGTATTTCTGCTGAACAGGAGTGGGTATTTAATGAGAAAAAGAGTAAACAAAATTATTTCTGTTGCACTATCGGCAACTCTTGCGTTTGGTGTGTTTACAGCATTGCCGATGTCGGCAAATGCGGTTGTATCAACGGCAAGCGAGGTAAGTGCGGAGGCAGTTCCAAAACACGAGCTTTATAAAAGCTATACATATGGCGGATACAAATATCGCATTGTGGGTCAGAAATCAAACGGAAGATTTAACGCATGGATTGAATCTTATTCCGGTAAGTCTGCAAGCGTCAATGTTCCTGCGTCAGTCGGTGATTGTGATATGGTCGGCATTGACAACAATTGTTTTTCGTTTAACAAAACTTTGAAAACAATTATTGTTCCCAAGGGCATTGCTGAAATTGGTTCAAGTGCATTTCTCGGCTGTACCGCACTTACAAGTGTAAGCCTGCCGAGTACACTGACAAAAATAAATTTTTGGGCATTTAAAAATTGTACAAGCCTTTCGACACTTTCAATTCCGTCAAGCGTTGTTTCGATAGGTGATAACGCATTTGACAATTGCCTTTGGTACACAAATCAATCTAACGGAATTGTTTACGCAGGAAAAGTTGCGTATAAGTACAAGGGTAAGCTTGCGGATAACAGCCCTGTTACGATAAAAAGCGGAACTGTTTCAATAGCCGATTATGCCTTTACGGACCAAAAGCTTACATCAGTCACACTTCCGTCAAGCCTTGTTTCAATCGGTGAACAGGCGTTTTCATACACTAATCTCAAAACTGTAACAATTCCGAAAAGTGTAAGCTCAATGGGTTATAATCCCTTTGCGTACTGTTCACAGCTTTCAAGCATTACGGTTCAAAGCGGAAACACAAACTTCTATGTTCAAAACGATTTACTTATCGCCAAGAATCATATGTATTCAGTAACAAAAGATATTACTGATCCTGATGCACCTTCTACGGAATCAAGAAGCTACACATCTTATGCTCCGTACGGCTCGGTTGTGATATCGTTACCGTCAGCATCAACGCTGAAAACTGTTACAATTCCCGAAACGGTTAAGGCAATAGGCAATTATGCTTTTGCAGGAAGTAAAATTGAAAAGCTTACTTTGAACAGCGGACTTGAATCTATTCTCACATCTGCTTTTTCAGGTTGCACAAACCTTTCATCGGTGAGCTTTTCCGACAGTATTATCAGCATTTGCGACAGTTCGTTTGAGGAATGTACTTCACTTAAAAATCTGAAATTCGGCAAAAATCTTGAATTTATTTCATACTATGCCTTTTATAACTGCCAAAATCTTCAATCGGTGACAATCGGGGAAAATGTAAAGGCAATTTGCTGTGATTCATTCGGCAATTGCAATGCTCTTGTAATTAACGGTAAGATTGGATCAACAGCAGAAACATTTGCCAAAAAGTACGGCTACAAGTTTAATTCATCAGAAACCACAAGACTTAAAGGCGATGTTGACAATAACGGTATTATTAATGTAGTTGACGCTACCGATATTCAGAAATATGTTGCTAATCTTACAGATGAAAATGGAAATAAGTTTATTGATGTCAACAATGCGGAAGATGTGTATGTCGCAGATGTAAACGGTGACGGCATTATCAATGTTGTAGATGCAACGCTTATTCAAAAGTATATCGTAAGACTTGTGGAGTCACTTTGATAATTAAACAATTTAATAAATAAAAACAACAGCCGTCTTGAAATGTAAATTTTCAAAACGGCTGTTATTTTATGTTTGGATTGTCTGTGCGACAGGTCAGATAATCAAGACTTGTGCCGTAGCAGTCGGCAAGTTTAATGAGCAGGGAGAGGGGAATTTCTCTTTCGCCCCGTTCATATTTTGAGTACAGCGACTGGTCGCACATAAGAACCTTTGCAACTTCTTTTTGCGTAAGGTCATTGTCCTCACGCAAATCTTTTATTCTCAGTTTCATTTCATCACCGAATAAATTATAAAATAGTACATAGTAACCTATTGGCTTTTAGGACAAATAGTCCTAAAATATAATTGCCTGAAAAATGAGGAAACAAACGGCATTATCTTTGCGGTACTCATATAATCGTATTTATCATAAATTGTGTATTATTATTTGCACAAGTGTCCAATGAACCGCAAATACGAGTTGATGATTACTTTGAAAAATTTAATTCACCTTAAATAAGAGCGTTGCTTAAATAAAAATAATATTTTATCTGTATATATATTGACAAATACCGCAAAATGCAGTAAACTAATGTCATAAAAATCCCGAAGAACATCTTCGGGACGAATAGCTTGCCGATTAATTGTGCGTATAATTCGGCAAGTCTTTGTTGTCAGTCAGCCCCAAAATATAGTCGGTGCTGGTGTGATAATGTTTTGCGAGGCAAATCAAAACAACAGTGGGGATATCACGCTGACCAAGTTCATAATTGCTGTAAACCTGTTGTGAACAATGCAGAATTTTGCTAACTTCTTTTTGCGTGAGGTCGGCATCTTCCCTCAGTTCCCTGATTCTTTTATACACAGAATTCACCTCGCATACAGTATAGCATACCGCAGATTGTTGTATTGCAATATACCGCAAAATGCAGTAAAACAGCAATGGTATTTTGGGTTAATTTTTAAATAATTATTCAGAGGGGAATGGTGTTTAAAACAAAAATATTAATCTTGCATATCAGATAAAACAATAAAATGATGGAGGAAATTATGAGAAAACATTCAAAATTTATTACGATTTTGCTGTCTGCTTTGTTGGCGGTATGCCTTATGCAGACAGTATTTGTTCAGGCATTTGCAACCGAAATGGGCGATGATGATTTTGGTTGGGGCAATGCATCAACAAGTGATGAAGCAGAGACGGTATATCCTGTTTCAATGGAAGTTGTTAAAGCACCCGAAAGCGTTACTGTTAATGAAAGCACTTCTGATAAAATTACCGATAGCACTTTCTGGAGCAATGTTGTGTTGCACATTGTTTACAGCAACGGTGAAGAATATGATGTAAACTGTGACGGCATTAACAGCGAGGGCGGTATTGTTCCGCCCATTGCAGAAATTGACGGCTATAAGGGAAAAATATGCTATGGTATAAGTTCTGAAAATGAGGATACAATCAATTTTGAGATAATATATGAGTATGCCTATTCCGAAGAGCAATTATTGGTTTCAGCGGAATTTTCTGCCGAGAAAAAGGTAGATCCACACTCTATTGCAAGACTTGAAGTTACAAAGCTCCCCGATATGGTATTCACAAAGCCCCTTTTCACAGGCAGTCGTGATGATATTTCAACTGGAGAGGAATGGAATGAGTGGATGAAATCTCTTGATGTCAACAATTCTATTTCTAATCATATTGACGGTATGGAAATTACATTCTATTATGCAAACGGCGAAAAACGCAGTGTGGTAGTTAATAGTTCAAATCTTAAGATAATTGCTACTGTGCCATGGTATGCACTGTATGGAGTAGAGAATGTTGATGAATACGGAAACAATCTTTATTTTGCCGTGACAGACGAGGGCGATTACAAATTTTCTTTAAACAGCGATGGAAGAGATGGAACGGTTTACACAGCAAAATCGGTAGATAATCCTAACCCGTCAGTTAAGCCTGTAAGCACAGAGGACACTCCTGCAAAGCCGAGCGGAAACATTTCTTCCGCAACAAGTGATGTTGCAACAAATGACAATGCAAACAATAACAACAGCACAAACGGCACAGCTAACAACGGCGTTGTTGCAACAGGCAACTTTGCAACTCCTGCAATTATCACAGTAGTTATGCTTTCGGCAGTTGCAGTTATGTTTGTATTTAAAAGAAAAAGAATGTTTTAATTTTGTGTGATTGTGTGAATTGATTTTATTGCCATACAATTTTTCAAAGCACCTGACATTAATTTGTCGGGTGCTTTTTGTATGATGAATGTTGCGGTTCGCCGCTACAGTATGGCATTATCTTTGCGGTATTTATATAATCGTATTTATCATAAATTCTGTGCCGTTACTCGCGGGCGCCCAATGGGACGCCCCTACAGAATGGTATTATTTTTGTTCCTTTTATAAGGTTTGTATTACCGTAATGTTTGCACTTTTACTTTTTGGCGGTCACAGACCGTTGATACAAAATTAAATTTATAACAAAACTGCACAAAAATTTATGGATAAAGACAGCGTGGGGTATTGCTCATGCTGTCTTTTTGTGTTAGAATTGTAGATAACAAAATGAAATAACGAAGGATTTGTCTATGAAATATTGTTCAAAATGCAAGCGACTGCATAATGATGAAGAAACAGTCTGCAAAAACTGCAAGGCTCAGCTTAAAACAATAACCGATGAAAACACTCCCGTGTATTTGCTTACGGCATCGGGCTTTGAATTGCAGAGAGTTAAAGCAGCACTTGAGGACAGCACCGTTCCGTGTGACGCTACAATCAAGAAGTGTATGGAAAACAAATACAGCAAAAGCATTAAGGCATACACAGGCTATGATGATTTGACCTATGATGTCTATGTTCCGTATTCGGCTTATGAAAAGGCGTTCGACACCTGTGTCGGAATCGGCGCAATCAAGCTTGAGGGCGAAGAAATTCTTGACGAAGATGTTGAATACACCGAGAATGACGGTGAAACGCTTGACGAGCAGTTTGAAAAAATGACGGGTGCAAAGCGTACAACCGTAAGAATTGTCAGCGCATTACTGCTTTTGCTTATAGTTGCAGGCGTTGTGTTCGGAACAGATGCAATAATGAACTTTATTAAAGAATTTTTCGGATAATTCGGTATCCGATTTTGAGTTAATATTTAGTTAAAATGAATGAAATTACGGAGGATTTTTTACAATGAAACAGGAAACAAAGTGTTTGCATTCCGGCTATGTGCCTAAGAACGGAGAACCCAGACAGATGCCCATTTATCAAAGCACCACCTTTAAGTATGATTCAAGTGACGCAATGGGCAGACTTTTTGACCTTGAAGACAGCGGATATTTTTATACCCGTCTGCAGAACCCGTCAAATGATATGACTGCCGCAAAAATTGCCGACCTTGAGGGCGGTGTTGCCGCAATGCTCACATCAAGCGGTCAGGCGGCGAACTTCTTTGCACTTTTTAACATCTGCGAAACAGGCAGTCACATTGTTGCATCGTCTGCAATCTACGGCGGTACATATAATCTGCTCGGTGTTACAATGAAGAAAATGGGCATTGATGTTACTTTTGTCGATCAGAATCTTCCCGAAGAAGAGCTTGCAAAGGCATTCAGACCAAACACAAGGGCAATGTTCGGTGAAACAATAACCAACCCGACCGTGTCTGTTCTTGATATTGAAAAGTTTGCAAGACTTGCTCACTCACACGGTGTTCCGCTTATTGTTGACAACACTTTTGCAACTCCTGTCAATTGTCAGCCGATTAAGTGGGGTGCTGACATTGTTACTCACTCAACCACAAAATATATGGACGGTCACGGTGTTTCTGTCGGCGGTGCAATTGTTGACAGCGGCAACTTTGACTGGCTGAAATATGCCGACAAATATCCGGGACTTACAACTCCCGATGATTCATATCACGGCATTGTCTATGCCGAAAAATTCGGCAAGCTCGGCTACATTACAAAGGCTACTTCTCAGCTTATGCGTGACCTCGGTTCAATCCAGTCACCGCAGAATGCTTTTTATGTTATGAACGGTCTTGAAAGTCTTCATGTGAGAATGGAAAGACATTGCAAAAATGCTCTTGAAATTGCAAAATTCCTCAAGGCTAATGACAAGGTTGCGTGGGTTGATTATCCCGACCTTGAAGATGACAAATATCACGCACTTGCTGAAAAGTATCTTCCAAACGGCTCATGCGGTGTACTTTCTTTTGCGGTTAAGGGCGGAAGAGACTGTGCGGTTAAATTTATGGACAGCTTAAAGCTCTGCGACATTGAAACTCATGTTGCAGACGCAAAGACCTGTATTCTTCATCCCGCAAGTCACACCCACCGTCAGATGACGGACGAACAGCTTATTGAGGCAGGTGTTGCACCCGACCTTATCAGACTTTCGGTAGGTCTTGAAAATGTTGATGATCTTATTGCCGACATCAGTCAGGCTCTTGATAAGATTTAATTTTCTTTAAAAGAAATTATATAAAAAATTGCAAAATAAATTTACGGAGGGTTGAATATGTCAGCTTTTGTATCTGCGGTTATTGTTGCGGCAGGCGGTTCTGTGAGAATGGGAATTGCCGACAGCAAGCAGTTTATTCCGCTTTTGTCACGACCTGCAATTGAATACACCCTGAAGGCATTCCAAAAATGCCACCTTATCAAAGAAATTGTAATTGTCTGCCGTGAACAGGATAACGACAGAATCAATAAAATTATCGAGCTTAACGGTTTCAGCAAGGTTTCAAAACTTGTCAAGGGCGGTGACAGCCGTGCCGACAGCGTGCGTAACGGAATCGGTGCGTGCAGTGAAAATGCCAAATACTATGCTATTCATGACGGTGCAAGACCGCTTATTACCGTTGAAGAAATTGAGCGTGTTGTTGAAGCGGCTTTTGATACGGGTGCGGCAACTCTCGGAACTTCCGTAAAAGATACAATCAAGGTTGTTGACGGTTTCAATAATATAGAAAGCACTCCTATCCGTTCACAGCTCCGTGCAGTTCAGACTCCGCAGGTTTTTGAGCGTGATTTGTACCGCTTTGCTCTTGAAAATGCCGGCGATAATATCATCAACTTTACAGATGATTGTTCGCTGATTGAAAACATGGGCGGCGAGGTTCTTGTTGTAAAGGGCAATGAGGAAAATATTAAACTGACAACCCCGATTGACATTGTGATTGCCGAGAGTATTCTCAAGTCAAGACAACAGGGTTGATTGTGCAAAGGAGATTTATATGAGAATCGGTCACGGATATGATGTGCATAAATTTGCCGAGAACAGAAAGCTGATAATCGGCGGTACAGAGATTCCCTTTGAACTCGGACTTCTCGGTCATTCGGATGCCGATGTGCTTGTTCACGCAATTATGGACGCACTTCTCGGTGCGGCGGCTCTCGGTGATATCGGAAAGCTGTTTCCCGATACAGATGAAAAGTATAAGGATGCAGACAGTATTCTTCTTTTAAAAGAGGTGTGCCGTGTGCTTGCCGATTATAACTACAGAATTGTCAATATCGACTCAACCGTTATTGCTCAACAGCCTAAGCTGAAACCGCATATTGACGAAATGAGAAAAAATATCGCCAATGCCTGCGGAATTGATATTTCTCTCGTCAGCGTTAAGGCTACTACCGAGGAAAAGCTCGGCTTTACAGGCAGACTTGAGGGCATTTCCGCTCACGCAGTTTGTCTTATTGAGAAGTATTAAAAAGTTACAGCTTCAAAAGATGCACATATTTTATTACATACATTCGACACCTTGTTCATATTAATGAACGAGGTGTTTTTTATGTTAAGAAAGGCATTTGTTTCAATAACATTGTGTGCTGTGCTTTTATTGTCGCCGTTTGTCGGATTAAAAGTGAATGCTCTCAGTGCGGACAGCATATCCGCTCCGTCTGCCGTGCTTATGGAATCGTCAACAGGCAAAGTTCTTTTTGAGAAAAATCTGCATGAACAAAGACCGTGTGCGTCCGTAACAAAGGTAATGACGCTTTTGCTCGTCTTTGAGGCTGTTGACAGCGGAAAATTAAGCCTTGACGATGAAATTACTGCATCCGAACACGCCGCAGGAATGGGCGGAAGTGACATTTGGCTTGAAAAAGGCGAAACCATGAGTGCGGATGATATGATAAAGGCAACGGTTGTTGTATCTGCCAATGATGCGGCGGTTGCGCTTGCGGAGCATATCAGCGGAAGTGAGGACGCTTTTGTTGAAAAAATGAACAGCCGTGCCAAAGAACTCGGAATGAACGACACCGTTTTCAAAAACTGTAACGGACTTGACGAGGAGGGGCATATAACCTCTGCCTATGATGTTGCGCTTATGTCAAGAGAGCTTACAAAACACGAGAAAATTTTTGACTACACATCAATTTGGCTCGACAATCTTCGTGGCGGTAAAACTCAGATTGTCAACACGAACAAGCTGTTGAAAACCTATAACGGAATTACGGGATTGAAAACAGGCACAACCAACGATGCGGGTTGCTGTATGTCTGCAACCGCAACAAGGGGAGATGTTTCGCTGATAAGTGTTGTTCTCGGCTGTAAAACCGGCAAAGAGCGATTTGCAGATGCGGCGGCACTTCTTGATTACGGCTTTGCAAATGTTTCTGTAAAAGAATTAACACTTCCCGAGGATATGCCGAAAAGCATTGAAGTGAACGGCGGTATGACCGACAGCGTAAAACTTGAATGTAAGGTTTCTTCAAAAATAGTGGTTGACAAAGGAAACGGTGCTAAAATTACAACCGAAATCGACCTGCCCGACAAGATTGACGCTCCCGTTGAAAAGAATAGAAAGATAGGTACGCTTACATATCTTGTCAATTCAAAAAAGGTGCAGAGCTTTGATGTTTGTGCAGGCGATTCTGTTCAAAAAACAAGCTTCGGTGCATTGCTTGAATATGTGTTCGCCTCGCTGATTTCCCTTTGATTTTGTCGGAAAATCAAGCGTTTGTGCATTGTTATTAAAAGCAGTACAAAAAACAATGCGGGTTTATTTTAAAAATTCACAAATTGACCTTGCAAAAACGCTCATATTATAGTATAATAAAACAACAAAGATACTTATTGCGATTCTATTTTCGCTATAGGAATTTTGGAGGAATTTATAAATGGCAACAAAGTTAAATGACAAGTATTTAAGTGATTTTATCGGCGAACACGAATATGACGGTGTTGCTGCCGAAGTTAAAGCAGCTCACAAGGTTTTGCATGACGGCAGCGGCCTCGGCAACGACTTTTTGGGTTGGCTCAATCTTCCTACAGATTATGACAAGGAAGAGTTCGCACGCATCAAGAAGTGTGCAGAGAAAATCAAGAAAGATACTGATGTATTCGTTGTAATCGGTATCGGCGGTTCTTACCTCGGCGCAAGAGCGGCTATTGAATTTCTTTCATCACAGAACTACAATCTTACCTGCAAGGACACACCGCAGATTTTCTTCACAGGTAACTCAATCAGCTCATCTGCACTTGCAGAAATCATGGAGCTTTGCGAGGGCAAGGATGTTTCCGTAAATATGATTTCCAAGTCAGGTACAACAACTGAGCCTGCCATCGCTTTCCGTGTGTTCCGTGAAATGCTCGAAAAGAAGTATGGTAAAGAGGGCGCAAGAGAGCGTATTTACTGCACAACTGACAAGGCTAAGGGTACACTCAAGGCTCTTGCCGACGAAGAAGGTTACGAAACATTTGTTGTTCCGGATGATGTAGGCGGTCGTTTCTCGGTTCTCACAGCAGTAGGTCTTCTTCCTATCGCAGTTTCGGGTGCTGATATTGACGCTCTTATGCAGGGTGCCGCAACAGCTCAGAAAGAATTTGACAACGATGATTTAAAGACAAACGATTGTTACAAATATGCTGCAATCAGAAATATGCTTTACCGCAAGGGCAAAACTATGGAAGTTATGGTTTCTTATGAGCCGGCTTACACAATGATGTCAGAGTGGTTCAAGCAGCTCTTTGCAGAGAGTGAAGGCAAGGATAACAAGGGTATTTTCCCTGCAAGCGTTATCTTCTCAACAGACCTTCATTCACTCGGTCAGTACATTCAGGACGGCAGACGCACAATGTTTGAAACTGTTGTTCTCTTTGATAAATGTAAAAAAGAAGTTACTCTCGGTACAGACCCGACAAATGTTGACGGTCTTAACTTCCTTTCGGGCAAGACAATGGGATTCGTAAATCAGAAGGCTTTCGAGGGTACAGTTCTCGCCCACAATGACGGCGGTGTACCGAACATTGTTCTTAATGTTCCCGAAATGAACGAATCAGAGCTTGGCTATCTCATCTATTTCTTTGAAAAGGCTTGTGCTATTTCAGGTTATATGCTCGGTGTTAATCCGTTTAACCAGCCGGGTGTTGAAAGCTACAAGAAGAATATGTTCGCTCTTCTCGGCAAGCCGGGCTATGAGGATCAGAAGGCTGCTCTTGAGGCAAGACTCGGATAATTTCTTAATAAAGTATAACAACGGAGGAACTAATTATGGTTACTTTACTTATCGGTAAAAAAGGAACAGGCAAAACTAAAAAGCTCATCTCTCTTGCTAACGAGGCTGTTGCCGCTTCAACAGGCAATGTTGTTGTAATTGAAAAAGGCTCAAAGCTCACATATGATGTTACACATAAGGCAAGACTTATTGATACAGAGCAGTATCTCATCAGCGGTTATGATATGCTTTTCGGTTTTATCAGCGGTATCTGCGCAGGCAACTATGATGTTACTGACATTCTCGTTGACTCAACATTCAAGATTTGCCCCGAGGCTCTTGCAGGACTTGAAACCTTCACAAAGAAGCTTCAGGATCTTGCCGAAACTGCATCAACTAACATTGTTCTCCTTATTTCTGCTGACGAAAGCGAAATTCCGGAGTCAATCAATGCTGTTTGCAGAAAAGTATAATTGATACTTAAAAACAAACTTATCCCTCTCGTTTTTCGGGAGGGATTTTTGTATATACAACTGTATAAATTTAGCACCTCAGTCAATAATAGAAACGGAGGTGCTTTTTTATGAGCGATTATTATAACAACAGAAAGAAAAAACGCAGTCGCCGTGAAAAAATCGGATTTTACACGGCTTGCTCAATTTGTCTGATTGCCGTTTGCATGGCGGTGTACTCAACCTACAATACATTATCAGTGCCAAGTGCAAAAACTCCTGTCGCAACTCAAAACAATGAGGTTAAGGTTAATGAAAATGTCACAGGTGTAACCCAAACCTTGCCCGAGGTTAAGCTTGATGTCGAAGTTCCTACCATTGCGGCAACCGAAGAACCGTCAACAAATCCGACAGAAAGTTCAAAAAACGCTCTTGAAACAATGCTTTCAACAGATTTGAGCCTGAACTATCCGCTTAATTCAAACAATGTTGTTCGTGAGTACAGCGAAAAAAGTGTTTATTTCAAAACTTTGAATGTATGGAAACCGCACACGGGAGTTGATTTCGGCGGTAAACTCGGCGATGATGTAACCGCAATGACGGGCGGAGTAGTTACTAATGTTTGTGAGGATAAAATGCTCGGCAAAATCGTTGAAATTTCAACCGACAATGTCATATGCAGATATTGCGGACTTGGCTCGGTTGATGTAAACAAGGGTGATTCAATCGATGTCGGAAAGAAGGTCGGTACAATCGGCGCTGTCCCCTTTGAGGCGGGGGACGAAAACCATATACACATTGAAGTGAAGATTGATGGCAAGTACGCCGATCCGCTTTCTTTTATAAATAACAATGAATAATTGCAATTTTGACGCATACAATATTAATGCAAGCCCTCGTTTCGTTTTAAGGGGCAACAAAAAAGGCGGATACTTTTGATTAAGTATCCGCCTCTTTTTTGATTTTATGTCAATGATAAAAAATCACGGTAAATAAATTAAAATTCTGTCCGAAAAGCGATTATCTTTCGCTCTCGTGCCATTCTTCGTTACCAAAGATAAAATCATCAAGATCCATAATGACAAATTTCATATAGTACACCTCCTTAATAAAACAATATAGTATATTCAGGAAATGCTCGAATATGAGTGTTATTTTTTATTTGAGTCACAAATATTGATGTAACTTATAATAATGTCAACGGCCTGATCAACTGTAATGTTAGTGCTGTTAAGGCACAAATCATAGTTGTCCGCAAGACCCCATTTTTTTCCTGAATAAAAACTATAGTAATTTGCTCTGTTCTTGTCTGCCTTCAAAACTGCCTGTTTGGCTCTGGCAGGGTCAATGTCCTGTCTGTCAACAGCTCTTTTAATTCTCTTATCAAGATCAGCATAAATATATACCTTCACAAGCTTCGGATTATCTTTAAGAACATAGTCGGCGCATCTACCGACTACAACGAAATTTTCCTTTTCTGCAAGCTGCTTGATAATCTTGTGCTGTAAAATATAAAGACGGTCATTAACCGGCAGGTCGCCCACTGAAGAAAAGTTGTTACCGTAATTGTACAGTCCCACAGACAATGAATACAAAAGACTGTTGGTAGCTCTTTCATCAGCATGCTTGAATACCTCGGGAGATACACCGCTCTCTTTAGCGGCAATAGAAATGAGCTCCTTATCATAAAACGATATACCAAGCTTCTCGGCAAGTGCTTTACCGATATCGTGTCCGCCTGAACCATACTGTCTTGTAATGGCGATAATTCTGTCAAAACTCATAACTAAACCTCCCGGTATTTGCAATTTGTAAAGTTGTACAGCAGCAACATTAATTAGCTAAATGTCAAAACTATATCGCTTTACATATACTATAATAACACATTTTTGCGAAAAGTCCAGTCTGTAAAAACAAATTTTACGAAATTTGTACAAAATGAACAAATAAGTCTTATCCCAATTATATAAATGCACAATATAATTGGGAGTGAAATTACATTTAAAGGATAAGAACAAATTTCTTTTTACATATATATGTATATGAAGAGGGATTCAGCGTGTAAAAAGCAGAATAATAGTGAAAAGGCATTAAAAATAAGATAGAATAAAGAATAATATGGAAAATTTGCCGATAATGTAAAAAAGATAAAAAAATTGTCAAAAAGGGGTTTACAAAAGGAAGAAGTGCTGATATAATATCAACTGTTGCGCTGAGAGGCGAGGCAGACAAGAGAAAACACAGACGGTGAAAGAGTGTAGAACGCACGGAAGTGGAGAGTCAACATTCAGAAAGTAATCGAAAGTGTTGCTTGGTTTTGATTTTAAAAGCTGAAAAAACTTTTTAAAAAACTTTTAAAAAGTGCTTGACAAAATCAAAACAACGTAGTATAATAGCTCTTACACTGCTGAGGTTGCGACTTCAAATGAAGAAAGCAAACAAGCCTTGAAAGTGCGTAGGACCTTGAAAATTGAACAACGAGATAATAGTAAAGAAACCCGTAATGACTTT
>OLZR01000565.1_pt1 | contig 18707 bp, 11 predicted proteins | sample 1644421 | NCBI WGS metagenome assembly OLZR01 (sample SAMEA103958132, study PRJEB25191) | human gut metagenome | biome: human-associated habitat [ENVO:00009003]; feature: intestine environment [ENVO:2100002]; material: feces | place: Germany | collected 2013/2015 | reverse complement strand
ATGAATTACATAAAATAATTACGGTTAATAATTATTATAAAGAAAAGATAGAAATTTTAAGGCAAAAATTTATTAATAATTGTTTTACATATGCAGAAACTTATGATTTACTCTCTTCCATCAATTTTTTTGAAAAAGAATTTTTAAATTTAGATTCAAGAACTCTTTCTATTTTAAAATCTGAAATTACTCGTATTACGAATAGCTTTGTCTCTGAATATGATGTATTAAAAACTTTCTCTCCCCCTAAAGATGAATTGAATTTCTTAGGCTTCGATGAAGTAATAAATAATGGCAAAATAGTTGTTTTAAATATGAATATTAGTGAATACACAATACTTTCTAAAATAATTTCTGCATATTTAAAATTAGATTTTCAAACTGAAGTTATGATGAGATTGGCAAATAACTTTGAAACTTCTAAAAGAAGTGTTGCTTTTATTTCTGATGAATATCATGAATATTGTACAGAAACAGATAGTAATTTTTTCTCTCAAAGTAGAGAAGCTAAATGTATTAATATTGTTGCTACTCAAAGCTATACGTCAATTTTAAATACTTTAAACAATCAGGCTACAGTTAAAATGATTGTTCAAAATTTAATAAATAAATTATGGTTCAGGACAGATGATATTTTTACAATAGAAGATATACAAAAACAAATTGGTAAAGAAGATAAGGAAAAATCCACTCACTCAATCTCTGAAAATGCTCAAAAAACTGTTTTTAGTTACTTAACTAACTCTTTAAACTCCAAAAATTCATTTACTTTTTCTTTTAATAATTTGTAATTTTCTATTGTAGAATCTTCTTCTTTTTGTAAGTTTTTTAGCGTTTCAATTTCACTAACTATTTTCTTTTGTTCTTCTTGATATTCTTTAATCATTTTAGATGAAGTATCACTATCAATGATTTCATTTAATGCATCATTATATATTTTCTTAGTTAATTGATATAGCTTATCTTTTCTTATTTCAAGTTTAGATATTTTCGTTTCTATATCAATTTCTTTTATTTGCCTATGAAGTAATGTGTTAGGTCTAGGACATTGCTCTTTATTTCGCATGTAAGTTGTACATTTATAAGTGTGACTTACATTACCATATGGTCTTTTTTGGTGTACTAGAGCCATTCTATTACCACAATAAGCACAATGAATTATTCCTTTAAATAAGTTTTCATGATCATGTAACCAAGGATGAGTACGCGAAGCTATCATGGATTGAACTGAATCAAAATCATCTTGAGATATTATCGCTTCATGAGTGTTTTTAACTATTAAATGTCTTTCTTTTGGTACAGGTACACATTTCTTTGTTTTATAATTTATCACTTCATATTTATTAGATTCAATATGTCCTAGATAAACTACATCTCCTAAAATCTTTCTTATCGTTACATAAGTCCAACCTTTATTCTTAAAGCTAGCAAACCTAACATCACCTTTAATTCGTTTATAATAACCAGGAGTATAAATACCTTTCTCAGTTAGTATTCTTGCGATTTTAGGGCAGCCATAGCCTTGTAATGCTAATTTATAAATTAGTTTAATGACTGGTCTTACTTCTTCGTCTACGATTAGATGATTATTATCAAGTGAATCTTTTTTATATCCATAAGGAACTTGTGCTGCAGTATATAGTCCTCTTTGATTTCTACTTCTTTTAGCAGCTTTTACTTTTCTAGATAAATCTTTTGCATACATATCATTTAAGATATTTTTAAATGGTGCAATGTCATTATTATCATTAATAGTATCTATTCCATCATTAATTGCAATATATCTAACTCTATTATCTTTAAAATAATTTTCAGTATAATAACCAGTCATAATATAATCTCTTCCAAGTCTAGATAAATCTTTTGTAATAACAAGATTTATCTTTTTATTTTGTACATCTTGAATCATTCGTTGAAATCCTGGTCTATTAAAGTTTAATCCTGAATAACCATCATCTACATAAATGTCATATATCTTAAAGCCATGACTTTTCGCATATTCTTCTAAAATAATCTTTTGCGTTTGAATTGAGCCTGAATCACCTACATTTCCATCATCAAGTGATAGTCTACAATATAAAGTTGTGTTGTATATTTTATTTTCTTTCAATTTTACCTTCTATTCCTTCACAAACTTGCAGCATGATAATATCACAAGTTCATGTTTACATCCATCTATTTGTTTATAAATTTTGTAAGCTGGGTATCCCAGTTACAACAACATGGCGTGATACTTGTGTTGCAGAGTGTTACACGCCTTATCCTGTTTACAAAAATTTATTAAAACAATTTATTTCAATTAACATATCAAAAACTCCTTTCAATAGTAACGGACATCTGAACAATAAAATGAGAGGGTGAAGGACTAATAAAATTTAATTTTTTTAATTTTAACGCAAAAAAGAGTGCAACTACCTAGGTAGATAGTTACACTCCTGCAAGTTTGTGTTAATTAATTTTATACACTTTTAATAATTTTCATTTTGTTTATAACATTATACTTCCGTTATCTGTTCAAATTTCAAAATACTATCAATCGTTTTCTTATCGTAACAATTATAATCAATTATTATTTCTGCATATTCTAAATAATTATCAAGACTTAATTGAAAAGTGTAGTTTTTATGTACATTTTTTAATTGGCGTATATCGATCAAACAATTTTTATTTAGTGAATAAATATTTAAAAATCGTAATTTTTCAAAAGATACATTATTTAAAAAATCTAAATTATCAATTTTATAATAGTTAAAATTATTGTAATTTAAACAATTATTTTTATAGATACTTAATATTTGATTTAATCTATCTTCTGAAAATAATTGAATCAAAAAAGTTCCCTTTTTAAGATAATTACATAATTTTATTACACCATTCTTAAGATCCTTTTCATCAGAATATATAATAGAAAAACTTTTTTTGTTTGAAAAAGGTATTTGAATAAATTTCTTTTTTAAATGCATAATGCTTCCTTTCTACCATTCACTCCATCCATCAGAAAGACCAACTCCAATTCCAATTCCAATTGGCGCAAACATCCAGTGATGCGCTTTGATCCACTTACTTCTTTTACCAATACCAAATTTATTAGTATGAAAATGTACACCATGATAAATATCTAAATCTAATCCAAAAGAACGTCCGCCATTTATTCCTCCTAAATGTGTGATTAACGAAATTCCTGGCGTTTTAGGAGTTTGATAACCTCCAGTATAATTACCAGAAGACCACCCATATCCATTATTAACCAATCCTGATATTCTAAAAGAAACAGCACCTAAAAGCATTGAACCAGCAGCATAAACTGAGCCAACTAAAAATCCATCCGAAAATCCTAAAACTAAAGATTTCCCGACATCTCCTATGTCACCACCCTCTATTGCAGTTTTACCAGCTCGCACTATACCAGCAGTGGCACCAGCTATGGTAGCTATTTTTAATCCACCTAGAGCTGCTTGTCCCGCAACTGCCAAAAACGGTGTAGCACTTCCTCCGGAGCATACAATCGCAGCAGTTGCTAAAGCTGCAATAGCGATTACTCCCAATCCAATAAGAATGCTTTGCCACCACTTAGGAGCATGTCCATTAGGATCGACATACATAATTGGGTTGTTCATGCAATAGCAGTATAAGTTCAATCCATTAATGCTTTCAGGATCTAAATATTCAATTGAATCTGGTGAAATCCAACGACCCCATTCAGGGTTATAATATCTAGAGTTGCAATAGAAGAGTCCAGTCTCTATATCATAATAATATCCTCTATATCTATATGGATTAATTTTACCAATTGTATCCTTTTTGCTTCCTTTGGTTGATACAATATTTCCATATGCATCATATATATAACTTACTACTTCTTTACCTGTTTCATCTATAATTTTTGTAATATCTTTTTGAAGATTTTTTACATAATAATATGTTTCTGTAACACTACCTGTTGTTATTTGAAATCCTACTAAATTTTGCTCATCATAAATATATTCAATCATTTGATTGTCCTGTTTTTCGCCAATCAATAACTCTCCTACATATATATATTCTACTGAATCGTAAGTATTTGTTTCTTCATTATATATTTCCTTTTTTGTTCTTTTTCCATTGCTATCATAAGTAAATCGAAGTTTTATTTGATTGTTTTCTTTTAATGAGATGAGTTTTTCGTTTTCAAATTCTACATCATAATTATAATATTCAAGAGGATTACCATTGATATCATACGTTATTGTAAAAGTTACGCCATCAATACTATAACTTGTTAATCTTGTTTTATTATTTATATCACTATAATAATACGTAATATGAGTTGGTAAAGTTTGATATTCATTCTGCTTTATAGTTCTATTCATACTAATGATATTACCAATTTCATCATATGTATAATTACATTCTAAAATAGTTATATAACCAGTTTCATCATCTTGTTTTTCTACCTTTTCTTTTGTTAACTGATTATACAAATCGTATTCATATAAATATCGCCTATTACTAACTACTTCATTTGTAGTCGTATTTACCCCTATTTCAAGATAACTAACAATATTCCCTAGTTCATCATAGGTATACTGATAGGTATATTTTTGTTCCCCTACTGTAACTTCAGCTTTTTCAATTCGACAAGAGGAAAGATTATTGGTGTTATTTTCCTCAATACTAGATTGTTGCATTGAAGAGTTTTCATCATAGGTATACTGATAAGTTAAAATATTAAGATTATCTTTTTTAACTAATTTCGTAAAATATCTACCTAGAGGATCATTTTCATTTTCTAAAATTGTTTCAATACCCTGATGTTTTATCTTATTTTTATTGCCATCTTCATCGTAATTCAATTCTACTACGCCATTAAGTTCTTCTAATAGATATTCTATTTTAGAAAGATTTGCCTTATCATCATAAAAATATTGAATTTCATTGTGATTACTATCTGATATTTTGGTAAGTTTACCTTCCATATCATAGTTGTTATAATAAATAATATTATCTTTCATATTATAGTAAATTGATACCAAACCTAATTCGTTATATATATATTTCGAGATTAGTTCTTCTTCCTCATTAGGATCATTTTTTTCAAAAACTTTACTGATATTTAATTTATCATCATACTCATATCTTATATATGTACCATTAGGATAAATAATTTTATTATAAAGACCTGTGTATAAATCATTATACATATAGTATTCATAACTAATTATATTTTGATATCCTATATCATTATTTGAAGTACTTGCTATTGAGACTATATCATTATATCCATTATAAGTAAATTGATATTGTATATAATTGGTAAGATTACCTACCTCAACTGTTTGAACTCTTCCTTTTGTATCATAAGTATAGGTGATTTTTCTACTATTAGTTAAAATTTGGGTTAATCTTTCATACTCATCATATATATAATTAGTTGAAGTGTTTTTGGCATCAATAACTTTTTCTAATAAACCACTTACATAATCATACTCATACTTTGTAGTATTTCCAAATTCATCTGTAACTGATGATATATATTGATACCCATCCGAATACTTTGTGCTTGTAACAAAATATTTTTTTGATATATCACCAATAATACTTTCAGCTTCTGGTCCTGCTTGATAACTATAAGAAATATTTGATACATTATGAATGGTTCCCTCAATATTTATTTCTTGCTTATCATAACTTGAAAAATTTGATTCACTAATATTCACATCAAGATTATCATATTCTATTTTGTTTATGTCCCTACCATTTGTTCTTGTTATATGAATTGTTTGATGATTACTTGTAACCTTCGTCGTTTTACCATATTCATTATATTCATATGTATTTTTGTAAACATCTTCAAGGAATACTAGGTTATCAACATAAATACTTGTATTTCCTTCATTAATTATTTCCACTGTAATTTGATGGGCCTCATCCATTGTATCTAATGTTACATTTTCAACTAAATATTGATAGTTACTAATTGTATCATTAAATGAAATTGTATAATAATCGCTAAAGGTATTTGTTAATAAATTGTAAAAACGAATTCGCATTTTAACTTTATTTTGATTTGCTTGAATATAACCACCAAAGGAAAGAGTCGTACCATTTTTGATATGAACATCTATTGTTTGACTAAGTGTCGAATTGCCATTTAACAACATTTCATAATTTCCATATATTTTAGATGGCTCTCTTTCAACAACTTCACCACCTGTCCAAAAATAATTATTTGTACTTTGATAACTGTTTTCAAAAGATGCATCACTTAATAAATTATTACGGCAGTCATTTATACCACAAACGAATGAAACATTATCAAAATAAGCTGTGGTACCATAGGATGTAGTAAGTTTAATTGTAACATCATATGTCGCCATATCATAACCACCAATAGTAAAACTCTTTATATATTGACCATAGTTATCACTTGGAAGAACATATTCCTCCGCAGTTGTTATAATACTACCAGAACTATCCACTGCTTCAATTTCAATATATGCACCTCCACCAGCATAACCATTATTTTCTTTTACTTTTGCAAAATAAGATAATTGATAAGTTTTACCCCCGTTTAATTTTATGGTTTGTGCTACTGAAGGTTTTTTATTTTGATTATCATTTTTAATTCTTAAGGCATATTTTCCATATAAATTATTTGTACTATCTAAAGATACATTTTTAACTAAATTAGACGTACCATTTATAATTTGCCAATTTGGTATTTCATATGCACTTTGGAATTTTTCAAAACTATGATTATTAATAATATTATAGGCATTGTAAATGGCATCACTTGTTTTTAATACTTTATTGTTTAAATAAGTATTACTATTAGTAGATTCATATTGATAAAATTGTGCATATCCATCACTATCATATACATTAATTGTATGCCCATATGAATCAAATATATAGTTTGTCTGATAATTGTTGCTATCTTTAAAAGTGGTCATTCCTTTTTGATAAGTGATATCCATCATTGGCAAATGACTGAGGGATTGATGATTGTCATATTTTTTTATTTCATATTTTTCTACTTTTTTATTTGTCTGATTATAACTAATAAGAACTCCCTCTTTATTAGTTGAATTCATTTGGTTTTGATAATCATATAAAGAATTCAATCTACCATTTACATCATAGTTATATTTAGAATATGCTTTTATATTATTTGTATCTTTCACATGTTCTAAAATAGAAATTAAGTTTTGATTGTTATCATACTCATAAGTTATCGTTAGAGCAGTTTCATATATTGCATTGCCATCTTCTAAAATGCTGTTTCCATTTTCATCAACCTTTTTCCTATTAATTGTTACTTCTTTTAAAAGATCGTTTTCATAGGAAAAAAGAGCACAATTTCCAATGCTATCACTGACCTCAGAAATAACTCTTAAACCACTTGGTAATTCGTTATATGCTATAAATATGCAATTTGACATTCTTTCATCACAAATAAATACCAATTCACCATATACATTATATTTATAAATATATTCGTCTTCTACAATTCTTCGGTAATAATCCGTATAACTTGCCCCTATTTCAATTCTAGCATCATCACCTTCTTCATTTAAATAATATGCACTTCCTGGTATAGTTTCATTTAAGATTCCCTTTTTTTTATAGTAAGCCTTATGCCCTGTTCCATCTATGTATGTATAATAATTGCTACTATTTACTCCAACTACTCCATTTAAATTTTGCATAATTTGAGCATAATTTATTCTCCATCCTTTGCCATATCCTATATTTATATTGGCTTCATTGCTATTATAATAGTGACTAATATTAAAAGATAGTCTTTGGGAACTGTTGGTATAATCTTTTTTTTCAATAACTAAATTACCAGAAAAATCATTTATATACATAACACCAGCACTACCTACATCCACACTATGATATGTCCAATAGTCCTTTAATCCGCTGGTTTCATAATAATTGATTACCAACATTGGTTTAGACGTTGATGAAGGACCATAAAATCCTACCTCTATGTCATTTCCCGTAAAAAGTTGAGGAGAAAATTCCAAAATTATTTCATCATCTTCCCTATTGCGATGGATAGCATCAATGATATCAAATTCATAAAAAGTATCTATAATCTTTTTTTGGTTTGATAAATGCATCTTATTGTAATTTGTTGTTCCGTTAATTTCTTCAAAATCAATATGACTTGTTATTTCATTTAGTGAAACGGTTTGTGAAACCACATTATCATTGATTGCATACATTTTTAATTTTGCATCAAGATAAGTGACATTTTTAGGTAAATCACTAATATCAAGACGCATAATATTTACTCTAGATATATCTTCATTGGTTGCACTATTGATATATTTGCTTATTAAAACATTATTTTGAATAGTTGAAATAAGATTTCCTTTATTAAAACCTTTAATTGTTACTTTATCATTTATCACATTATTATTATAATTAATAGTCGGATCTATTATAACGGGATAAGTGGCTTCTTTTAACCACTCTTGATTGGGTTTTACTTCAACTTTATATTCACCTTGTTTGATTTCATCTATACGAATTGTTAAATCAAAACTACTATTCCCTTTTTGATCTATCATATAATATGGATCAATTTGGTAAATTATTTCATTGCTTTCGTTTAGGAAATAAAAATAATTATTTTCATGAATTAATTTTAAATTGGTAATTTTTATATTATATGAAAAAGTGAAATTTTCAATATATTTTTTCATAATAATATTTTCTTTAACCCCTATTGTATTTGTAATATATTCTAAATCAACACCTTCTAAAATATCATTATACTTTATATGACCTTCTAATCTAGTTAAATCAGTTTCATCATGGTTCTCTTGTTTGATATGAGTGGCAGTTACTTTATTTATATCCTGATAGGTTATTTCTATTTTTGTATTTTGATAACTGAATTTAATCTTTTTATTTTCATGAATTTTTTTTGGCAATTTTACATTATATAGTAAAGCATCACTACTCCATTCATCACCATTATTTTGAAAGGTTGAATCAATTTCTTCAAACCCTTTATCCTCTATATATTCATGTATTGGCCTTTCATAATAATAGACCTCAAGACTTCCATCACTTTTCTTAAAAGTTTTTTCATACGTTGTTCTTGCTTCTTTTACTTCCTCAAGAATGGCAATATTATCTTGATTATTAGGATTCAATATTATTTCTTTTGCTTGATCGTTTCCTAGCTTTGCAGCAAGAACTTTAAAAGGAAAATTGCTGAAAAAATTAGCAAAAAATCCTAGTATAAGAAGTGCTACAAATATTTTTCTAATTCTCTTCTCTATTTTTATTATCATACTTCTCACCTTTCCTTTTTTAATTTAGTAACTTTTTTTGTATTTTTTATTCATTTTACATATAGTCACTCCCCCCTGTTATATATTAAAAAAGAAAACTTCAAACTAATTTTTAATCGTTTGAAGGATGGTTTAAAAATTATAATATTATAATTTTACCCCCCAACTTTTGTTTTATTTTATCATTTTTTTTGACAAGTATTTAATTAAAAATAAAAAAGAAGTAAACTTTTTCTTATGAAATGGTAAAATAAATGTAGACACTAAAAAAGTGTCTACATTTTTACTTTATGATATACTTTATAAAAGGAGATGATTTTATGGGAAGACCAAAAGGTGGTAAAAATAAAGAATGGTCAAAGGAAGAAAAATTGTATTACGTTAATTTAATTTTATCAGGAGAAAAAACAGCACATAAAATTCAACGTGAAGATGGAATAAGTAGTGGTATGCTTAGTATTTGGGTAAAAAAATATAATGAAGGTGGAATAGAAGCTCTTAAAAATAAACGTAAACCAGGAAATCCATTAGCTAAATATTCTAGACGTAAAGAATTATCAGAACTTGAACAGTTAGAATATGAAAATATGTTATTAAGAATCGAGAACTTACGATTAAAAAAAGGTTACACCCAGGAGGATGTTCTTATAGCACACAAGAAGTTATCAGAAAAGAATACGAAATAGTATTAGATCTTTCTGGGGAATATAATATTAAATCATTATGTAAGATAATGAATGTTTCTCGTAGCGGATTCTATAAATGGATTAATAGAAAAGGAAAATTAAATAATAAACAAAAGAATCGATTAGAGCTAGCAGAAGAAATAAAAAATATCCATAAGCATCATTCTACTTATGGATATAGAGCTATCGCAGCTAATATAAGAAAATTAACTGGTTGGTATTTAAGTGATAATTTATGTCATAAAGCACGTAAAACGTACGTTAAGTTTAAAAGAGGTAATGAAAGTATAACATACCCTAATATTGTTAAAGGAAACTTTTATCCATCTAGACCTATGGAAATAATTGTGACAGATACAACGATGATTTACAATCATGACAGACTTTATGATTGGACATTTTATATTGATGTTTTTAATAATGAGATAATTTCTTCAAATGTAATGCCATCAAAACATGGTAATAATGTTAAAAATCATTTTGAAGCTTATAAATCATTTTTAAAAGAGAAAATAAAAAGAGGATATAAAGACCTTGAGACGATTGTCCACTCTGATCAAGGTATTATATACTCCTCAACAGCTTTCAACAAGCTACATGAAAATTATACCATAAAAAGATCGATGAGTCGAGCAGGAACACCTACAGATAATCCTGTAATTGAATCTTTAAATGGTTGGATTAAGAATGAATTATATAAAGATTTCAAAATATATTTAACTGAAGATATTAACATAGCAATAGACACTTATATTAAATACTTTAATACACAAAGATTAGCGTGTACTTTAAAATATAAAACCCCAATTCAGTATAGAACTGAACTGGGATTTATCTAACACGCTTTTAGTGTCTACTTTTACTTGACTATTTCATAAACTTTTTCTTACTTCTTTTTTATTCTAACCAATAGAATTTTTCATTTCTAACTTAATGAGTTGATTGAGTTCTACCGCATACTCCATCGGTAATTCTTTAGCAAATGGTTCAATAAATCCCATTACAATCATCTCTGTTGCTTGTTCTTCGGTTAACCCCCTACTCATTAAATAAAATAGTTGTTCTTCACTAACTTTAGAAACGGTCGCCTCATGTTCAATGTAGGATGTGTCATTTTCAACAATATTAGTAGGTATTGTATCACTAGTTGATGCTTTATCTAAAATAATAGTGTCACATTCAACATGACTTTTAGCGTTTGTAGCTTCTTTTGTGTGACGTACAAGTCCCCGATAGTTCACTTTACCTCCACCACGACAAATAGATTTAGAAATGATTTGGCTTGTAGTATTTGGAGCTAAATGAATCATTTTGGCTCCTGTATCTTGTATTTGACCTGCTCCCGCAAATGCAATTGAAATGGTTGTACCTTTTGCCCCTTCACCATTTAGAATACAAGCTGGATATTTCATATTGATATTAGAACCAATATTGCCATCAATCCATTCCATATGACCACCTGCTTCAACCAAAGTCCTTTTGGTAACTAAATTTACAATATTATTAGACCAATTTTGAACAGTTGAATAGCGACAATAAGCATTTTTACCAACATATATTTCAACTACTGCCGCATGTAAAGAATCCTTTGAATATTGTGGAGCAGTACATCCTTCAACATAATGCACACTGGCCCCATCATCAACAATAATTAAAGTTCGTTCAAATTGACCCATTTGTTCAGTATTAATACGAAAATAAGATTGTAGTGGTTTATCTAATTTGACATTTTTTGGTACATAGATAAAAGAACCTCCACTCCAAACAGCCGTATTTAAAGATGCAAACATATTATCAGTTGCGGGAACGACTTTAGCAAAATATTTTTTAACAATTTCAGGGTATTTTTTAATTGCAGTATCTGTATCACAGAATAAGACTCCTTGTTTTTCTAATTCTTTGATTGTATTATGATAAACAACCTCTGATTCAAACTGAGTAGATACGCCTGCTAAATATTTTTGTTCTGCTTCTCTAATCCCTAATTTATCAAAAGTTTCCTTAATTGCCTCTGGAACATCATCCCAGCTACTCTCAGTTTTTTGACTGGATTTAATATAATAAATATATTCATCAAAATGAACACTTGATAAATCTGGACCAAAATTAGGCCATTTCATCTTTTTAAATTCATTATAGGCTTTTAGACGAATGGCAAGCATCCAATCTGGTTCATTTTTCATTTTCGAAATTAACTTAACAACTTCTTCATTGATGCCCCGTCCAGTATCAAAAACAGTTTCAACATCAGTTTTAAACCCATATTTATAATCCCCAACAATTTTTTCCAACTCTTTGTTTTGATCACTCATCTTCTTGTTCTCCTTCATTTCCTAAAAGTAATGCCCCCGCAGCTCTCCAAGCAAGAGTTGCACATTTAGCACGAGGGGGAAAATGATGAATATTCACATAAACAATGGCATCTTCCAATCTTTCTTCATCCTTAGGGATATTACCTTTAATCAATTCATAAAAATCATCAATGATTTCGCTTGCTTCCTCTACCGTTTTCCCTATTAAAACTTCACTCATAACTGATGCAGATGAACAACATATTACACATCCTGTACCATCATGTCTTACATCAACAACTTTGCCATCTTTGATATTTACTTGTACAGTTACATCATCGCCACAAGAAGGATTTTTTAGATGAAGAGTTTTATATCCTTCAATTAACCCCTTATTACGAGGATATTTGCGATGCTCATTAATCACTTGATTATACAATTCGGATATATTATTTGCCATTTTACCACTCCTCAAAATATTTGGCAGCTTCTTTAACCGCTTCTACAAATTTATCAATATCACTATAATCATTATATATATATATACATGCTCTAAGAGTTCCAACACATTCTAACCATTTTATAGTCAATTGAGCACAATGATGTCCTGCTCTTAAAGCAATATGATTTTCATCAAAAATGGTAGCAGCATCATGAGGATGCGCTTTATTTATATTAAAAGCGATAATGCCTGTTTCGGTTGTCATATTATAAACAGTCGCTTCAATATAGCGAATGGCTTCTTTAAATGCGATAGCCTCTGCTACCGGTGGTGTGCCTGTTTCAAATTTAAAAGGTGCATCTTTTGTTATATTAGAGTACTTTTCTACAATATCAATCATATCACCACCATATTCAACTGGCTTCATTTTCTTTAAATATTTATATTTACCATATAAAATACCAAAACCTGTAGGACCCATCATTTTATGAGCCGAAAAGGCTAAAAAATCACAGTCTAGGCTAGCAACGTCAATCCTCATATGAGGAACCGCTTGGGCAGCATCAACTACCACAATAATTCCTCTTTCATGGGCGATTTTAGTTATTTCCTCAATCGGTGTAACATAACCCATTACATTTGATACATATGTAAGCGCAACTACTTTTGTTTTACTACTTAATGTTTTTTGAAAAGCCTCGACTGTAATTCTACCAGTAGAATCAAGAGGGATATATTTAAGATTTGCTTTTTTCTTTTTGCAAACCTCCATCCAAGGAAGCACATTACTATGATGCTCAAGTTCAGAAGTAATGACTTCATCGCCTTCTCCTAAATAATCCATACCAAATCCGAAAGCAACCATATTTAACCCATTACTTGCACCCTTAGTAAAAACAATTTCTTTTTCTTTAGCATTTAAAAATTTTGCCGTAAGGGTTCTTGTTTGTTCATATTCAAGTGTTGCTTGATAACTTAAAGTATATACACCACGGTTCACATTCACACCATATAACGTATAATATTCATTTATTTTATCAATAACGCTTTGGGGCTTTAAAGCAGTAGCTCCCGTATCTAAATAGACTAAATCTTTGTTATTTACTAAAACAGGAAAGTCCTTTTTTACATCTAAAAGTTCTGACATCTGCTTTAACTCCTTTCTTTTTAATTTAATAATTTTTTGGCAAATTCTTTTTCAATTTTTTGTTTTAAATCAGCATCATCAATATGATCTAAAATAGGCTTAACATAACCCATAACAACAATTTTTGATGCTTCGGTTTCATCTAATCCTCTGCTCATTAAATAAAATAAATCCTCTTTATTGATAGAACCAATAGAACAAGCATGATTTGCTACTACATCATATTCATCTATATACAAATTTGGAAGGGCTTTAATCTTCGCACTTTTTGATAAAGTTAAGCCTTTCGTTTGTTGATGTGCAACCGAAGATGATGCCAAATGTTTAATTGTAGCATTATTATTGATAGTCATTTCAGCTTCATCTTTAGCAATCGCATAATTGGTTAAATTGCTTGATGTATGACCAACATAATGATAGATATCAATAAAACTATCTAATTTAGCATTTTTGGTACATAGTAGTAAATTAATTACTTCAACATTTGCCCCTTTTTCCATTAAGTTTATCGTCCCTTTAATTGTAGCATCATATTGTGAGGTAACAACATTATAAATTTTTAATATAGAATCTTTCTTTAAATGAGCAACAAAAGAATTATATGAAGAACCTACTTTGCCATAGTCAAAAGTAATATATGTTAAATTGGCATTTTCATCTAAATTGATGTTTATTTCCTTTTGATCAAGTGTCTGATTGATAACAATTTTTTCTTCTGCCTTACCAACTTTAATTTGGGACAGATGTAAAAAATTGCTTTTAAAATCCACCAATTTTTTAATCTTAATTTGACTAGCCATTGTGATCACCAAGAGATTCCTTAATTGCACAAGTACCAATTATACCTCTTTTGCTATCTTCGGTTTCTTCTTGCAAACCAAATTCTTCTTTAATAAAGTCATACCCTTCTTTATCAATTTTTTCAATTAATTCCGCACCGCCTGAGGTAACAATTTTCCCCTGCATTAAAATATGAACCCTATCAACACGCAGATAATCTAAAAGACGTTCATAATGAGTAATAATTAAAGCCCCAAAATCATTAGATTTCATCATATTCACATTTTCACCAACAATCTTTAAAGCATCAACATCCAATCCTGAATCAATTTCATCAAGTAAAGCAAATTTAGGTTTTAGCATTTTCATCTGTAAAATTTCATTTCGCTTCTTTTCACCACCAGAAAAACCAACATTTACATATCGGTGAGGAAGATCTGATCTCATCTTAAGTTCTTCTGTAGCTTTTTCAAATGCTTTAATATATTGAATAAGAGAAAATTTTTCATCTTTATTCATTCTTGTATGAAGAGCTGTTTTAATAAAATCTGAATTGGTTACTCCTTCAATTTCACTCGGATATTGCATTGCAAGAAAAAGACCTTTTCTACTTCTTTCATCTACACTCATTTTTAAAACATCTTCACCAGCACCAGATAAAAATATAGTTAAATCATGATCCTTAGCTAGTTTTTCAGCTACCTGAACAGACTCATTGAGTAAATGACCAGCTCCGGTAAATGCAAATCCTATTCTCATATTATCTAAAGTTTATGAAACCTGTAACCTTCATTTTGTGAGAATGAATAATGAACAGTAGTGTATTGGTCCATGAATTCACGTACTTCGTCTCTAATGTTTTCTTTATCAACAGCAACTCTTTTAATGAATTCAGCCACTTCATCCATTTCTTTTTCTTTTAATCCTCTTCTGGTAATTTCCTGAGTTCCTATTCTTAAACCAGACGGATTGTCACTATCATCTACATTGTCACCAGGAAGAAGGTTTTTGTTTAAAATAACATCATTATTAGCTAAATCATGCGCAATATCACTAGCACTTCTGATATTTGAAACATTAATAGCTAATTGGTGAGATTCTGTAAATCCTAATTCTTCACACAATACATCAAATCCACGTTCATATAAGCTTTGAGCTAATGCTTTAGAATTTTTAACAATTTGTTTAGCATAATCCTGTCCAAATTCCAACATTTCTGCAGAAGCAATTCCTAAACCAGCTAAGTGGTGAAGGTGGTGGTTACTTACAACACCTGGGAATACTGCATTGTCAATAACTTCTTTGTTTTCTTTGTGGGAAAGAATAATTCCTCCTTGTGGACCTGGGAATGATTTATGAGTACTTCCCATCATCAAATCTGCTCCTTCAGCTATTGGTTGTTGGAATTGGCCTCCAGCAATAAGTCCTAAAACATGTGCTGCATCATACATAATTTTTGCTCCAACTTCATCAGCTGCTTCACGAGCTTCTTTTACAGGATGAGGGAACAAGAATAAACTTCCTCCGAAAAGAACTATTTTTGGTTTTTCTTCGAGGATTTTTTTATTCATTGCATCGATATCAATATTCATAATATCTTTGTCGAAAGGATGACTTATGGTTTTTAAACCAGCTATTCCTGCAGCACTAACTTTAGCATGGCTAATGTGTCCTCCGTAAGGAACATCCAATGCCATTAATTTGTCACCATAATCAGAATAACCGAAAAATGCTGCTAAATTAGCAGTTACTCCAGAAATAGGTTGGACATTTGCATAGTCAACATTGAATAATTTTTTAGATAAGTCAATAACACGGTCTTCTATTTCATCAATATATTGACATCCTTCGTATAATCTTTCATGAGATTGTCCTTCTGCATATCTATGAGCTAAATCAGAAGCTACAGCCTCAGTTACATCTGAACTTGTAATATTTTCACTAGCAATGAGATTTATACTGTTTCTCATATAATTAGTGTGTTCTTTCATGATTCTTTCAAATTCTAAAACTTCATTTTGATAATCAGTCATTTACTACACCTAAGTATCCAATTAGTATTAAAAATTAACGATACACAGATATTTATGTTTATCTTATAATATAAGATTTTTGCAGTAAATATAAAAAATAATCCAAATGCCGATAATCAGATTATCAACATCCGATTAAGATAAAGTAAAATAAGTCATTAAGTGTTAAAAATAGTCTAAAATTTTAAAAAAAAAGAATTGGAGATAAAAATCTCCTCATCTATTTACCTACGTCTTCAAGAGCAGCACTGATTTGTGCCATAATTTGATCGGTTTTGAAGTGTTGTTGATCCATAGCTCCAGATGGACATGCACCTACACAGGTACCACATCCTTTACATAATGCAGCGTTGATTTCTGCGTGAGCCGCATTGTCATCTCCAGTAATGGAAATAGCACCGTATGGACATAATTCAACACAAACTTCACAAGCACCACAAATTACATCGTCAGTACGTGCAATAATAGGTTCGATTTCTACTTGACCTTTAGCCATTGGGATAGCTGCCCTAGATGCTGCAGCTGAACCTTGTGCTACGGAGTCAGGAATATCTTTAGGACCTTGTGCTACACCAGCAATGTAAACACCATCAGTTAAGGTGTCAACAGGTCTGAGTTTAGGGTGAGCTTCCATATAGAATCCGTCGGAGGATTTGGAAACACCTAAAGTTTGTCTGAGTTCTTCTGAACCTTCAGGGTGTTCAAGACCAACACTTAAAACAACTAAGTCGTAAGTGTATTCAGTTACTTTACCGAGTAAAGTGTCTTCTGCTCTGATAGTTAAGGTTAAATCATCATTTTCGAAGATTTGAGCAGGTTTACCTCTGATAAATTCAATACCATATTTTTCTTGAGAAGTTTTGTAGAACTCTTCGTATCCTTTACCAAATGCACGAATATCCATGTAGTAACAGGTTACTTCGGTATCTGGTTCGTGGTCAATACATAATTGAGCGTTTTTCATGGAGTACATACAACATACTCTGGAACAATATGGTTTACCGATTTGTTCATCCCTAGAACCAACACAGTGGATGAATGCAACACGTTCAGGTTCTTTACCGTCAGATGGTTTTACAACGTGTCCACCAGTAGGACCGGATGCGTTAATCATCCTTTCAATTTCCATACCGGTAATTACGTTGGAGTAACGTCCGTATCCATATTGGTAAATACCTGATGGGTCGAATGGGTCGTAACCAGTAGCTGCGATAATAGTACCAACATCTAATTTAATTTCAGATGGTTGTTGATTGTGGTCAATAGCTCCACGTTCACAAGCTTGGTCACATAACATACATTCAATACAGTAATCTTTATCAATTGTTGCACATAATGGTACAGCTTGAGGGAATGGAATGTAAGCAGCTTTTACCATACCTACACCTTCATCGTAGTAGTTAGGTATTTCAATTGGACAAGCTTCTACACAAGATCCACATCCGGTACAATCTTCTTCGATTACGTATCTTGCTTTTTTACCTACAGTTACATGGAAGTTACCAATGTATCCGTCTACTTGTTTAACTTCTGCGTAGGTAATTAATTCGATGTTTTCATGTTTGGAAACGTCTACCATTTTAGGTGCTAAAATACACATTGAACAGTCAAGAGTTGGGAAAGTTTTATCTAATTGTCCCATCCTACCACCAATGGTAGGGTGTCTTTCGACCATGTAGGTTTTAAAGCCCATGTCACCTAAATCTAAAGCGGTTTGAATACCACATACTCCACCACCGATAACTAATGCTTTGTTATCTACTGCTACTTTAGTAGCTTCTAATGGTTCGAGTAATCTTGCTTTAGCAACAGCCATACGAGTTAAGTCTTTAGCTTTTTCAGTTGCTGCTTCAGGTTCGGACATGTGTACCCAAGAGTCTTGTTCCCTTAAGTTTGCAAATTCAAATAAAAATTTGTTTAAACCAGCTTCTTCTACACATCTACGGAAAGTAGGTTCGTGAAGACGAGGAGAACATGCAGCTACAACAACCCTGTTAAGGTTGTGTTCTTTAATATCTTCTTGGATCATTAATTG
>OLZR01000563.1_pt1 | contig 18735 bp, 13 predicted proteins | sample 1644421 | NCBI WGS metagenome assembly OLZR01 (sample SAMEA103958132, study PRJEB25191) | human gut metagenome | biome: human-associated habitat [ENVO:00009003]; feature: intestine environment [ENVO:2100002]; material: feces | place: Germany | collected 2013/2015 | reverse complement strand
GTACGCCAGCGTCTCCGCAAACGCTTCAACGTCGTGTGAACCATCCATCCCTTCCCATCCATCCACCTTCCATGAAACAGGACTTCAGCCTACCGCCCGCCCCCAAACGCCCGCTGGGGGAAGTCAACATCTGGCTTACCTCCATCGGGCTCTCCCTGGGCCTCATCATGATTTTCGGCCTGCTGGGTATCATCGTCGTCAACGGTCTGGAAGCATTCTGGCCCAAAACCATTCATGAACTAACGATTGCCCCCTCTTCACAACCGCTTGTCCTGTACGCCGGCATCACGAAAGACCAGACGCGCCATGTTCCCGCAGACCCCGCCCGCCCCGGCTCCACGGCCAGAGACGTGCGGGAATACCAGCTCTTCACCGGCAGCAAGGAAATCTACGGACAATCCTACCGCTATGTGGACGCGCACAACATTACGGCCTCCGCCACTCCCAAAGGACTTCTGTGCATGGAACGCATGGAGGGAGGGAAAGCCCTGGTCAGACCTCTGGAACTCAAGCTGTCCTCCGGGCAAACCATCCCCGCCGCCTCACCGGAATTCATGGCGGCTTTCCGTCGTGCGCTGGACCGGGAAACGGAACTGAGGGACAGGATCAAAGCCATTGACACCAGGGACATAGGCTCCGTCAATACCCGGCTGGCAGATGCCAAACTGGATATCAAGGCCATAGAACGTTCCTACGACATCCGGGAAGAAAACGGACGGCGTACGGCCGTCCCCAGGAAAAACCCCATTCTCACGGATATGGACGACCCGGCCGGGGAACTGGACCGGCTCCGCGCCAAAGTGGAACAGCTCAACGCCGAATACGCCCGGTACACCGCGGAAGCAGCCAGACTGAGGGAGCAACAGGGACGAGACTCTCTTGTGTATGCCCTGGGAGACGGGGAAAAGAAAGAAATCCGCATGGATAAAATCGTTTACGGCTACCAACCGAATGACCTGGGATTCTCCGGCAAATGCGGCGTCTTCCTCCACAGCCTGTATCATTTCGTCATGGATGATCCGCGGGAGGCCAATACGGAGGGCGGCATCTTCCCCGCCATCTTCGGCACTTTCATCATGACTTTGCTCATGAGCGTGCTGGTTACGCCCGTAGGGGTCATCGGCGCCATCTACCTGAGGGAATACGCCAGGCAGGGGCATCTGGTACAGGCCGTTCGCATCTGCGTGAACAACCTGGCGGGCGTGCCTTCCATCGTCTTCGGCGTTTTCGGCCTCGGCTTCTTCGTTTACTATCTGGGAGGAACCATCGACGAACTTTTCTACTGGAAAAAGCTGGCTGTGGACAACACGCCCACCTTCGGGACCTCCGGAATCCTGTGGGCTTCCCTCACGCTGGCCCTGATGACGCTGCCCGTAGTCATCGTCTCCACGGAGGAGGCACTCTCCGCCGTCCCCCGCGGGCTGAGGGAGGCGGCCCTGGCCTGCGGGGCCTCCAAATGGCAGATGATTAAACGCATCATCCTCCCCAGCGCCCTGCCGGGCGTCATGACCGGCCTCATTCTGGCCATGGCCCGGGGCGCCGGAGAGGTAGCCCCGCTCATGGTCACGGGGGTGGTCAAGCTGGCCCCCTCCCTGCCCATCGACGGGGAAGGCCCCTTCATCCACCTGGAACGCAAATTCATGCATCTGGGCTTTCATATCTACGACGTGGGCTTCCAGTCTCCAGACTCGGACGCCGCCCAGCCCATGGTTTTCGCCACCACGCTGCTCCTCATCCTGCTGGTGGTGGTCATGAATCTCACGGCCATCCTCATCCGCAACCGCCTGCGCAAAAAATACGCGGCCTCCAGCTTCTAACCCCATTCTCCTTCATCATCCCATGACTGAACCAGCCGCCGCAGACGACGAGCCCATCATTGAAGTGGAAGACTTCTCCTTCTTTTACGGGAGCAAACAGGTTCTCTTCAACATCGGCATGACCTTTGAAACCAACCGGGTAACCGCCCTCATCGGGCCCTCCGGCTGCGGAAAATCCACTCTGCTCCGCAACATCAACCGCATGAACGACCTGGTCCCGGACGTGCGCCACCAGGGGGATATCCGCATTGACGGCACCAGCCTGTATGACCCGCGCGTGGAAGTCATCTCCCTGCGCAAGCGCGTAGGCATGGTCTTCCAGAAATACAACCCTTTCCCTAAAAGCATTTACGAAAACATCGTCTTTCCCCTCCGTGTGGCCGGCCGCAACAGGCGCGCGGAACTGGACGAAACAGTGGAACGCAGCCTGAAGGGAGCCGCCCTGTGGGATGAAGTGAAAGACAAGCTGCATGAAAGCGCCTACGGCCTTTCCGGAGGCCAGCAGCAGCGGCTGTGCATCGCGCGCGCCATTGCCAACCGCCCCCAGATCCTGCTGATGGATGAACCCTGCGCCGCCCTGGACCCTATCGCCACCTTAAAAATAGAGGACCTGATGGAAGACCTGAAAAAAGAACTCACCATTGTCATCGTCACCCATAACATGCAGCAGGCCACACGCATCGCGGACCGGACCGCCTTCATGTACATGGGCCGCCTGGTGGAATACGGGGAAACGTCCCAAATCTTCACCAATCCCACGGAAAAAGAAACGGAAGCCTACATTACGGGCCGTTTCAGCTAAAAGCCCTTTCCAAACCATTCTCCTCATGACATCTCCCGGCAATCACATCCTCCCCCACTACGACGCGGCCCTGAACGCCATCCGCCTCCGCGTCAACGCCATCTGCGGCAGCCTGCTGAAATACATGGACATTCTGGAACAGGTCATTTCCGGCCCGGACAGCGACGGGGCCAACAGCATCATTGCGGACAGCGACCCGCTGCAGGAAGAAACCCAGCAGGTTCTCTCCCTCTGCTCCTCCGTACTCACCCAGTTCCATCCGCTGGGGCGCGACCTGAGGCTCGTCATCACCTTCTCCCGGTGCGGAGACAAGCTCCAGGAATGCATGGAGGAAGTAACGGGCATCGCCAAGCATGCCAAGGCCTCCATCAGGCATCAGGAATCCCTCTCCCCGGATATTGTGCTCCCTCTGCTGGAAATGGCCGTATCCGAATTCAGAGACGCCGCCCGGTGTCTGGAAACGCAGGATGTGGACGCCGCCAGGGAAATACGCCTGCGCGACAAAAAACTGGACAAAGCCCATCGCAAAGCGCTGGCCCTTCTGGTCTGCCCCGAACGGGCGGGAGCCCCTGCCCTCAACGTCAATCTTCTCTTCATTATCCGTTCTCTGGAACGTATCGGAGACATTGCCAAAACCATCGCCGCCACCGTCGTCTTCCTGAAGGAAGCCACGGACATCCGCCACGGAAAAGAAAAATAAAACAATTCCTGCCCGCACGGCGATTCCCTGTTGCCTGAGCCGAAAGAATCTCCGGGGCGATCATCATAGCCGGGGGGAAAAAGAAACCGCCATGCAGGGCAAAGAGAGGTCATGATAAACGACATGATCCGATTTTCGTGTGTCAAAAGCTTCCTCCATAAGGCTTAACGGATCAGCTTTTCAGCAGTGGCATTTCTTGCACATCATCCTCCAGATAATTACAACTGATAGATTATCAGCATATAGAAAACAGACATTCTAAGGATATGCGATAAAGGATGGATTTGGACAAAACAGACAGTTTTCCAAACGCCGCAATCACTCTCCGGAAAAAGGAAAATTCATAACGTCAACCGGAGAAAGCCTATCCAATTACATGCTCTAGGAAGGCCAGGGATCAAGACCTCTGTCCCTCACACCATTCATCCTCCCTCCCGGTCAATAGCTTGAAAACAGAGGGGAACCGGGCTTTTGCTCTCAGTTTCTGCCATTTTGCGACTGTTCATTCAATACTCTTCTACCATTTTTATTTACATAAAAAAACAAATAAAAAAATAATATCTCATATTCATTAATTCACATTGACATTTCCGAAGGATAAGAGTAAATAATCCCTATTATTCCTATCGGAATAAAAAGAAATCTAAATCCATCCCTGTAAAGTACGACGCGATGAACATTTACACCTCCATATCGGAACTGGTCGGGAAAACACCTCTTCTGGAGCCAAGGAATTATGCTCAGGCACATCGTCTGAATGCCCGGCTCCTGCTCAAGCTGGACCACTTGAACCCGGCAGGCAGCATGAAAGACCGTATCGCACTCGCCATGATCAACGAGGCAGAAGCATCGGGCCAGCTCAAGCCAGGAGCCGTCATCATTGAACCAACCAGCGGCAACACGGGCATTGGCCTGGCGGCTATTGCCGCTTCCCGGGGATACCGCATCATTCTTACCATGCCGGAAAGCATGAGCGTTGAACGACGAAATATTCTAAAAGCCTACGGAGCCGATATTGTCCTGACAGAAGACAGCCAAGGGATGAAAGGAGCCATCGCCAAAGCCCAGGATCTGGCGGCCGCCACTCCGGGCTCCTTCATTCCCAGTCAATTCACCAACCCGACCAATCCCAGAGCCCATTATGAAACAACAGGTGTTGAAATATGGGAAGATACGGACGGAGAAGTAGATATCGTCGTAGCCGGAGGAATCACCGTCATTGCCGTGGAACCGGCAGATTCCCCCGTATTATCCGCCGGCCAGGCCGGAAGCCATCAAATTCAGGGAATAGGAGCCGGCTTTATCCCAGAAACCCTGGATACGGATATCTATGATGAAGTCATCACAGTTTCCAACGAAGATGCCTTTTCCACAGCTAAAGAATTGGGTGTCAGAGAAGGCATTCTGACTGGGATTTCCAGCGGAGCTGCCCTATGGGCGGCCGTCCAGGTTGCTAAAAGAAAAGAGAACACAGGGAAAAATGTAGTAGTGATCCTCCCCGATTCAGCGGATCGGTACTACTCAACTCCTCTGTTCATTTGACATCCCGTTCTTTTCTACCGGATACGGCTATCCACCTCCAACCAGCTCCAACATTCATGAACGCTCATTCCCCAACCGCTACAGACACGTTGCGACAAGCCGCAGCGCAATACGAAGGAAACCTTGTTTTTGCTACATCATTCGGGGCAGAAGACCAAGTGCTCACCCATATGATCTCCCATCTTGGTCTGAATATTCCTCTGGCGACTCTGGACACGGGGCGCTTGTTTCCGGAAACCTATGAACTCTGGGCAAGAACGGAGGAAATATACGGCATTCGCATTATTCCTTATTTTCCGGTAGCGGAAGAAGTGGAAAACATGATTCTGGACAAAGGCGTCAATCTGTTCCGCAACAGTATGGAATACCGTCACGAATGCTGCAATATCCGTAAACTGCGCCCTCTGGAAAGACTACTTGCCGGGAAAAAAGCGTGGATCTGCGGCTTACGCTCCACTCAGTCCATCACCCGGAAAGGGCTTCATATCACAGAAAACGATGAGGCGAACGGCATCATCAAAATCAACCCACTGGCCAACTGGTCAGAAGAAGATGTCTGGAACTATATCCGCGCCTACGGCGTTCCCTACAATCCTCTTCACGATGCAGGATTCCCCAGTATCGGGTGCGCCTGCTGCACAAGATCTGTCAAGAGGACGGAAGATGTACGCGACGGACGATGGTGGTGGGAAAAAAAAGAACACAGGGAGTGCGGTTTACATCGCAAACCAAGACATTGATAACCAAAAACATATAAAATGAACAGCATTTACAGACTCAGCCAGCTAAAGCAGTTGGAGGCAGAAAGCATTCACATTTTCCGGGATGCCATCAGCCAGTTTGAAAATCCCGTACTTCTTTATTCCATCGGGAAAGATTCCTCTGTACTGGTCCACTTAGCCAAAAAGGCATTCTATCCGGGCAGACTCCCATTCAAGCTTCTTCATATAGACTCCACATTCAAATTTCGCGAGATGATAGAATTCCGGGACAGATTCGTTCAGGAAAATGATCTGGATCTGATTGTCCACAGTAACCAGGAGGGCATTGCCGCCGGCGTTAATCCTTTTACTTACGGCAGCCGCAAATACACGGATATTATGAAAACACAGGCATTGATTCAGGCGTTGACCGCAGGAAAATATGATGCCGTATTCGGAGGCGCCCGCCGCGACGAAGAAAAATCACGGGCCAAGGAACGAATCTTCTCTTTCCGGGATAAATTCAACCAATGGGACCCAAAAAATCAACGGCCGGAATTATGGAACATTTATAACGGTCGTATCAATCCGGGAGAAAGCGTCCGTATCTTTCCTCTGTCCAACTGGACGGAACTGGATATCTGGCAATACATCCGCCTGGAAAAAATACAGGTTGTAGACCTGTATTTTTCCAAACCCCGTCCCATTGTGGAACGTGACGGATCCCTGATTATGGCGGACGACAACCGCCTGCCTTTGAAGCCGGGGGAAACACCGCAAATGAGAACCGTCCGTTTCCGCACACTGGGCTGTTACCCTCTAACCGGAGCCATAGAATCTACAGCCCGCACAGTAGAAGAGATTGTGGCGGAAATGCTGGAAACCAGGCTGAGCGAGCGTTCTTCCCGTATCATTGACCACGACGGAGATGCCTCCATGGAACAGAAAAAACGAGAAGGATATTTTTAACCCCTATTATGAACCATTCTGACGACACCTCTTATTTTTACCATTATGGACATCGACTCATACCTGAACGAACACGAAAATAAAAGCCTGCTGCGCGTACTTACCTGCGGTTCCGTGGACGACGGGAAATCTACACTCATCGGACGCCTCCTTTATGACAGCAAACTGATTTTTGACGACCAGCTGGCAGAGCTGCGCAAAGCCAGTGAAAAAAATGGAACCGCTGGGGCAGGTAAAATTGATTACGCCCTGTTGCTGGACGGCCTTAAAGCGGAACGGGAACAGGGAATAACCATTGATGTAGCCTATCGGTACTTCACCACCCCCCGCCGCAAATTCATCATTGCCGACTGCCCCGGACATGAACAATACACCCGAAACATGGCCACCGGAGCTTCCACGGCGGACGCGGCCATCATTCTGATTGATGCTCGCCACGGAGTACTCACACAGACGAAACGGCATGCGTTCATCGCCTCCCTTCTGAAAATACGGCACCTCATCGTAGCCGTCAACAAGATGGATCTTTTGGATTACTCTGAAGAAAAATTCCGGAAGATTGAAGAAGAATTCGGAAGCTTCACGCAACAGTTGAATATCCCGGATGTTCGTTTCGTTCCCATTTCCGCCATTGAAGGGGAAAATGTGACGCAAACAACAGGAAAAACGCCCTGGTACCAAGGCGATCATCTGCTTTCCATCCTGGAAACGCTGGATGCCAGCGACAGCAGGAATCTCCGGGATTTCCGCTTTCCGGTACAGACAGTCATACGCCCCAATCTCGATTTCCGGGGGTTCGCCGGCTCCATTACTTCCGGCTCCATCCGCCGGGGGGACCCTATCGTGACGCTGCCTTCGTTTCAAAACAGCCGGATCAGAAGGATTGTTACTCCGGACGGAGACCTGGAAGAAGCATTCTCTCCCCAGTCCGTCGTATTGGAACTTGAGGATGAAATAGATATCAGCAGCGGTGACATGATCGTCAAAAAAGGGAATCTCCCCCATATCGAGGATCGGCTGGAAGCCCGTGTCATCTGGATGTCTGAAAAACCCCTTCTTCCCGGAGGCAAATACATTATACGCCATGCGGGCAGAAATATCCAGGGGCGGATAGCAGAACTCCAGTACGACATAGACGTCAATACACTGGAAAGCCGCCATGCAACGCAGCTTCCTCTGAACCATGTCGGCCGCATCGTTCTGGAAACCGCTTCTCCCCTGTTCTATGATTATTACCGGGATAACCGCTCCGGAGGAGCTCTCATCCTGATTGACCCGCTGAATAACGTCACGGCGGGAGCAGGAATGCTCCGTCCCTCTCACATAGATAAGGTTCCTGAAAAAGAACAGGAACAACTCCCGACATTCGTCTCAAGCGATGAACGCATGGAAACTTTCGGGCATGGCGGAAAACAAATTTACGTAGCGGGAGAAGACAGCGACCTAGCACGCAGCTTCGCCAAACAGCTGGAACGGGAACTCCACCGGCTCAAGGCTCATACCTACGGTCTGGATTTTAAGGCGGAAGGCGTATGGGGCAGATCCGCCAGAGAAATCGTCAATGCCTCAGGCCTGCTGGCCGAAGCGGGGCTCATGAGCATTGCAGCGCTGCCGGGCCTTCCCGTCCTGCCCAGAAAAGCAAAGGGAGCCTACTGCATCTGGCTTGGGAATGTCGTCTCCGCGCCAGAAACGGCAGACCGCATCCTTCCCCCCGCAGAAGCGAATGAAAATACTGCGTCTCTTCTGGCGCGCACTCTCTATGTGGAATTTTAATTTTATCCCATCCAAACACCTGCTCCCTCATTTCATGAAGATTTTGCCTCTTGCAGTAAACACGCTGCTCTGCGTTGGCGCCCTCCTGTCCCCTGCCTTTCTGGCATCCTGTCGGGAAGCATCCGAACGGCAGGATCAAATACGCTTTGGCCTTTTCCCCAACGTAACCCATGTCCAGGGGTTGGTTGCCAGGCATTTCAGCCGAACGGGGGAGGGATGGTTTGAAAAACGCATCTTTGAACGGACGGGGAAAAACATCTCCATTCTATGGTATGCTTACAACGCCGGCCCCAGTGCCATGGAAGCCATGTTCGCCAATTCCCTGGATTTTACCTACGTTGGGCCGGCCCCTGCCATTAATGCGTATTCCAAATCCAACGGAACTCTCCTGCAAATCGTAGCGGGAGCCGTACAGGGAGGGTCCGGACTGGTCGTTCCCTCCCATTCCGGAGCATGCACGCAAAAAGACTTTCAAGGGAAAATCATCGCTACCCCCCAATTGGGCAATACTCAGGATATAGCCTGCCGGACATGGTTGGCCCTGGGAGGCGTAACAGTCACTCAAACCGGAGGAGACGCAAGCATACTTCCTACCCCCACCCCAGAACAGATACCCCTCTTGCGTCAAGGCAAACTGGACGGCTCCTGGACTGTAGAACCATGGATTAGCCGCCTGGAAAAAGAAGCCGGAGGCAAGCTCCTATTTCTTGAAAAGGATGCCGTAACCACTGTTCTTACAGCCCAAAAGGACTTCCTGGAAAAACAGCCGGACGTGGCGCAGGCCATGATTGAAGCTCACAGAGAACTCACTCTCTGGATCATCGGACATCCCCAGGAAGCTCAAAAAATCGTCGTAGAAGAATTGAGGGAACTCACCCGTTCCAGCATTGATCCCGCTTTAATTATCCATGCGTGGCCCAGGTTAGTTCTCACGAATGAAATATCCGAAGAAAAGCTCCACGAATTAGCCAAGGATACGGTACGGACCGGATTTTACAAGAAACTCCCCCACGTCGAAGGCATCATCCGGAATGATAAAAATAATCCCACCCATGAGTAGATTATCCATACGAAACGTTTCCAAAAGTTATTTTTCCAGAAAAAAATCGCTTCTGGCTCTTTCTTCCGCCAATCTGGACATAGGGGAAGGAGAATTCATCTGCCTGGTAGGTCCAAGCGGTTGCGGCAAAACAACTCTGCTGAATATGATCGCCGGTCTGATCAAATCGGATACGGGAAGCATCTCCTATGATGGGGAAATAATCTCAGGGCCGGGACCGGACAGGACAGTCGTTTTTCAGGATTTCGCCCTGTTCCCCTGGTTAAACGTGCTGCACAACGTAGAATTCGGTCTCCGATTTACCGAAATTCCCCGCGCAAAACGCCTCCAAATAGCTTTGGAAAACCTGAAATCTGTAGGCTTGGACAACTTTGCGCATGCTCGTATCCATGAACTCTCCGGAGGAATGAAACAGCGCGTGGCCATAGCCCGGGCCCTTGCATTGCGTCCCAGGGTTCTCCTGATGGATGAGCCCTTCGCCGCATTGGATGCCATGACCAGGGAACAGCTTTATGCGGACCTCCAGGCCATTTGCGCCGGGCATGGAATTACCGTCGTCTTTGTCACTCATAATGTACGGGAAGCCGTATGCCTGGGAGACAGAGTCATTTTATTTTCATCCCACCCTGGACGTATTTGCGGAGAATTCTGCATTCGTTTGCCGCGCCCGCGCCAAATCAATGATCCGGGAGTGGCCCGGCTAGCTTCAAACATCACACGGGCATTAAAATCGATTTCCAGGCCCGCAGAAGAAAAACAAGACGCACAAACATCATGCACCCTTCCATAAAAAATATTCTCCAATCCTCAGTATTCATCTTGCTGGCCTTGGCTATATGGGAATACGGTTCTCTATCCGGCTGGTGGAGGCCTTTCCTGTTCCCGGCTCCTTCCGCCATAAACGGCTATCTTGAAGAAGCAATCAGGGACAACTCTCTCTGGGCCGCTACGGTCGTTACTATCCGGAGACTGCTCCTGGGGTACCTGGCCGGAATCTCCATCGGAATTCCGGCAGGACTTTTATCTGCCCGTTTCCAGCTAATAAGAAACACCATCGGAGTTCTGGCATTGGGATTTCAAGGGCTTCCCAGCGTTTGCTGGGTCCCTCTGGCTATCCTGTGGTTCGGCCAGGAAGAAGCGGCCATCCTGTTCGTCGTTGTCATGGGCACCGTCTGGTCGGTCATACTGGCCACAGAAAATGGACTTGCCAACGTCCCTCCGATTTATGCCCGCGCAGCACGGACAATGGGAGCCGGCTCTGCCTACACGCTGCTCTTCGTCACGCTTCCGGCCTCTGCTCCATTCATCGTCAGCGGCATGAAGCAGGGCTGGGCCTTTTCCTGGCGCTCCCTGATGTCCGCAGAAATTTTTGTTCCCATCCTGACAGGACTGGGATTGGGACAGCTCCTGCACTTCGGAAGAGAACTCAATTCCATGGAGCAGGTCATGGGCATCATGTTCGTTATTATTCTCATAGGCCTGCTCTCAGACAAACTCATCTTCTCCCCCCTGGAACAAGCCATCTACAGACGCTGGGGGACTAATTTAGCTTAACCAACAGAAAATATCATGACTAAAGAAGGATACACATCCAACGAACGAATCAAGGAGGAAAGCGATTTCCTCAGAGGAAACATCTCTGACCTCCTCCATGACGGCAGCATTACCCATTTCCCGTCCGAAGAAGAATTTCTTTTGAAATTTCACGGGATTACCCAGCAGGATAACCGGGATGAACGGCTTATCCGGAAGAAAAACGGACAGGAAAGAAACTGGTTATTCATGTTGAGGCTGCGCCTCCCCGGGGGCCGCATGACGCCCAGCCAATGGCTGGCCGCGGAAACGCTAAGCGACCAATTCGGCAACGGCACCCTTAAACTTACGACACGCCAGGCCATTCAAATCCACGGAGTCGTCAAACAGGACTTGAAACAGACCATGAAAGATATCCACCACGCGGCCATCACCACGATTGCCGCCAGTGGGGACGCCACGCGCAATGTCATGGTTTCTCTGCACCCGGAAGATTCCGGCATCCATGAAACTGTCTTCAATCAAGCCCGGGAACTCTCCCGAAAACTGGAACCGCAGACGCACGCCTATCATGAAATATGGCTGGATGCCAAACGAATCTACTCGGGCGCGGAAGAAGAGCCTTTGTACGGTCCCGGCTATTTGCCGCGCAAATTTAAAATCGCTTTTACGCTTCCCCCGGAAAATGATGTGGATGTGTACGCCCAGGACCTGAGCTTCGTGGCTATTGAAAAAGAAGGGAAACTCCTGGGATATGACATCCTGGCCGGCGGAGGAATGGGCTATGCTTACGGCAATCCCGGTTCTTTCCCCCGCCTTGCGGATATTATCGGATTCTGTTTCCCGGAACAGGTGGAGGAAGTAGCCCGGCAGGTGCTTTTGATCCATAAAGAATTCAGCACCCGCTGCAACAGAAAAACATCCCGGCTCAGGTACACCATTGCCGGCAAAGGGCTGGACTGGTTCACTAACGAACTTGCAACACGCCTTCCATTTCCGCTTCAAGCGGCCAGACCTTTTTCATTATCTACGAACGGAGACGCCGCAGATGTTCCTGGCCGCCAGACCATTGAAATTGAAGGAGGCCGCATCCAGAATTCAAACAGGCAACAGCTCAAAACCGCTTTTCATGAAATAGCTTCCATTCATCAAGGAGATTTTTTCATCACAGGCAATCAGAATCTGGTCATTGACGGCATCACACCGGATACTGCCGAGCAAATCAAATCCATCATTGGGAAGTACAATCTTCTCCCCAACGATTCGGGGCTCAGGCGCAATTCCTCCGCCTGTACCAGCCTGCCATTTTGCCCGCAGGCCCTTACAGACTCCGAAAGGCTGCTTCCAAAACTGGTGGATGAACTGGAACCGCAGTTAAAAGAACTGGGGCTATGGGACGAAGACATTTCCATCCGCATGACCGGGTGTCCCAACGGATGCTCCAGACCATATCTGGCAGAACTAGCTTTCGTCGGCAGAGGTCCGGGCAAGTACAATATCTGGATGGGCGGTTCCAGAAGAGGAGACAGGCTGGGCTTCATCTATCAGGAATCTGTACCCGTAAAGGAAATCGCAGACGTGCTCCGACCAGTATTTGCACGTTTTGCGGCGGAACGCAACCAGGGGGAAGGATTCGGTGACTGGAGCATCCGCGCATTACATCCGCAATCTTTATAAAAGCATAAACACCCGGAGCCGTTTTTGCCGCGGACGGCTCCGGGGCAAATCCTGCTATCTTTGAAAATCAAAAAAGATACGCCAAAAATAAAATTATAAAGCCTCTTCTCCCCCCAGGAAAAACATCCCTCCGTCGCCGCCAGGAACTCTCATTCCATCCTGCTAACGCTGAAACAATACACGGCGGGGTTAATCAGGGCCAGGGGAAGATAAAACACGGCAAAGGAAAGGGAGCCGCCATACAAAACCAGGCACAGGATGGACATGACAAACAGCACGCTGATTTTCAAACTCCGCTCCCAGTCCAGACGGTGCACCAGCCAGACCAGGACGGCGCACACAAAACCAATCACCGCGCACAACACGCCGCCCAGGGCCAGAAACTGCACGTAGCTGGAACAGAACTGCTCCAGCCACCGCACATTATCCGGACTCGGCGGATTACCTTCCCAGGCAAAAACGCCCGGCGGCAACAACACCCACAACAGCACGGAAAGAAATACCAGACGGTCCGTATTAAGGCGATAGGTCATGCGCTTTCATGATACCATTTCCGTGCATAGGATAACAAGGGAAATCGCCCGCGCGCCGCGGTTCATGGAACGGCAGAATTTACAATGGGGCAAAGGCAGGTTCTCCGGCTCCATTGACGGCTATTCCGTCTATTTCCACCAGCCAGCCGGGGCGGCAGACAGGGGCTTTCAGCATCACATGCGGCACTGCGGCCAACGGAGAGTCCATCAGTCGGTTCCGAACCGTTTCCCGGTCCGCCCAGTCGCGCAGGTACACTACGGCCTGCTTCAGGTCGGACAGGCAGCCCCCGCTCCTTTCCATCAGGACGCTCATGTTTTCCAGGGTGCGGGCCGTCTGGCCCACCACGTCCCCCGGATGGACAATGTTTCCCTCCGCGTCAATACTGGCGGTGCCGGAAAGGAAATAATGGGAGCGGTCTCCGTACACGATGCGGACGCCGCGCTCAAAGGCCACCCGGTACACATGCGTGGGGGACAGGTAGTCCGGCGCTTCCATGTACCGGACCTGCCCGGGCTCCAGCCCCACGATGCCCAGACTGTCCATATGCAGCAGGCGGCCCGGCAGCTCCGTACAGCCTTCAATGCCGGTACTGGCGATGAAATGGCTCTCCGGAGTCAGTCCGTAACGGTCAAAGCATCCGTTGCGGCCTTCCACCAATCCCCGGTAGTTGTTATCAATATCCCGGCAATAAATCCAGGTGCGGTGAACCAAATCCGGCACGGCTCCCCCCTGTAAGGCGGCAATCCGGTCCAGCCAGCGGAATTCCTCTCGCATCTGGCCGCAGCTGTCCGGGGCGGAGAATTCCCCCTTGCCCGCCAGAAACAGCCGGTAATGCGCGCGGAGGGCTTCCACGACCGTTCCGCCCTGCTCCGCCCTACGCCTTTTTCCCAGCATTCCGCCGATGTGCCAGGCTTCCAGAGCCACGCGGGCCCCGTTCGCAGGGGGCTGTCCAACTATGGAAACATAAGAATTCCGTTCTCCTGTTATCCGCCGCAGCGGAGCCGACTGGCGCACCGGGTCGCTGACATGGAAACGCAGCAGGAATTCATCTTCTTCCCCTCCCCCCAGATTGCGGTACCTGGCCATCAGGGAACGCAGTTCTTCCTCAAAACTCGCGCCCGGCTCCGCCGTCATGCAGAAGAAGCATTCTTCCGCTCCGTTTGTTCCGGACCATTCCAGTCGTTCAGGTACATTCGCCGTCATGATGCCCTCCCGCCCCTTTACAGGGACTGCACATAATTGATCAAATCCTCCAGTTCACGGTTATTCAGGGAACTCGTCTTCCCGCGGAGATCCCCCGGATTGCATGTCGTGATGGCTTCCCGAATCGTCTTCGCACGGCCGTCGTGCAGGTAAGGGGCGGTCCGCCACACTTCCACCAGGGAAGGCACCAGAACGCTTTTACCTTCATCCAGCCCCGTGGCCGTCCCCGTGGCCACCAGTTCCTTGTTAGTGAAGTAAGGATGGGGGTGGCACCGCACGCACCCGGCTGTTTTAAACACTTCCCTGCCCCTCCGGGCAGATTCGGACAAGGCGCCCCGTTCCACGCCGGGAGCATGGCACTGAGCGCACCCCTCCCCCCCTGTCTGCTGTTTGGAAGGGGTATGCGCCACCAGGAACGGGCTGGGAACTTCCTTCATGTTTTTCAGGTACGCATTCACGCATTCCGCCAATTCACCGGAAGGTTCCAGAAACTGGATGTGCACAAAACCCGCCGTTACGGCCACTTCCGCAGAGGCGCGGACGCCCAGCGTCATCACCGGGCTCGTCCGGTGGGAAAGGAACATGGTGCGCGTATTTTTCGGGTTGCCCATGCCGTCATTCAGCAGATCCCAGTTCAGGCCGTCCACCCGGCCGTCCGGGTGGCAGGTGGCGCAGCTCTGCCACCCCTGGAAGCAATGGGAAGCGTCATTAAAATACCGTTCCCCCAGTTTTTCCCGGGAAGGCCGGAATGGGGCATTCAGGGGAATTGCCCTGGATTTGCAGGCATCCTTCAGGGAGATTTCCGCCAGAGAATCAGAAAAGTAGCCGGCCACATAAACGTTTTTCCCATCGGAGGCCACGGAGCGCGGGCCGTTCAAGGGCAGAGCGATCCGGGTGCGGAGACCGTGCAGGAAACCAAGCCTTTCGGAAACCGGCTCATTGCTCCGGTCTTCCCGCTTCATGCGCTCCAGCAGGGCAGGGAAATCAATTACGGAGAGTTCATGCGTCCCCGCATGCGTCACGAACAGTTTTCCGCCATCTTCGGAAAAAGAAACGCCCCACGGATTGGCCGCCCCCGCATCCGGATCATCCAGCAGAACGGGATGAGGCTTGTCCGGCTCGTCCGTATCGATAACCGTCACGGCATTCGTATTCATCCAGCCGCGGTCCAGCTGCGTGGTGGGCACCTGGTACCGGCTCAATACATGCGCCACGGCCAGATAGCGTCCATCCGGGCTTATCGCCATGCCGCGCACACCCTGCGTCCCGTTGGAAAGCGGGAAATGGACCGCTTTTCCATCTTCCACCAGAGTCAGCGCGGCAGCCGTGAAATCCCCGTCCGCAGCCCCGGCCGGCAAATGGCCGGCAGCCCAGATTTTCCTGCCGTCCGGAGAAACGGCCAGAGCCACGGGTTCACGGGGGACATTCCAGGAATTCAGCACGGTTCCGGTAGCGGCGTCCATTTCCAGCACGCGGGAATCAAACCGGCAGGCCACATACAGCTTTCCCCCCCTCACCACGGGAGACATGGGCGTATGCCCGGCAGGAAAAGAACGCTTCAACGCCCCGCTTTTCAGGTCCACTACTTCTACTGCTCCGCGCGGGCCGCCTTCCGCCACATAGGCCGTCGCGCCATCCACGGCCATGCCGTTGGGAGGCTGGGCCAGCCGGATGCTTTTCACCTTTTCCCCGGAAGCAGGGTCCACCAGTTCCAGCACGCAGCTCTCATGCCCCAGCACGGCAACCAGGTGATCGACGACCTTCACATCCACCGGAGCCAGAGGGCCGGAAGCAACATCCGGTCCCTGCCTGCATGAAATGAGGGCCAGCAGGCAGCCAAGGGCAGCCGCAGAGGAGCGGAACATTTTTGTCAGTTTCATGGCAATTTCAACAATCAGTCTTCTATGATCACCCGGAACCCCACGTTGTACACCGGACGCCAGCCGGGATATCCCCAGCGCCAGGAGGACGTGGCCCGCCTGGGACGGTCATACCAGGAACCGCCGCGCACCGCACGGGGAACACGGGAGTCCAGGCCTTCATTGCGCCCGTCCCCTTCCTTCCAGGGATAAGGCCTGTATTCGGAACGGGTCCATTCCGCGGCATTGCCGATCATGTCGTACAATCCGTAGGCATTCGGCCTGTAACTCTTGACGGGGGCCAGGTGGAGCTTCCCGTCATTGTATTTCTCATCCCTCGGCACGAAGTCCCAGAAACGGTTGGGATTTTTAATCGGCCTGGGATCCACGCCGGAAACGGCCAGTTCCTTCAGCGTCACGTCCCCCAGGTTGGCATACGCGGAAAAATCCGCATCCCGCTCCCCGAAGAAGAAATCCGTATCCTCTCCTCCCCTGGCCGCGTATTCCCACTGCGCTTCCGTAGGCAAGGTCACTTTTTTTCCGGTTTTCCCGGAAAGCCAGCGGCAAAATTCCATGGCCCTGGCCCAAGGCACCCGGATGACGGGAAAACGCGGATCGGCATCCATGTCGTAGCCGGGCCTCACCTGGTCCTTGTAATGCATGTCATACCATCCGTTAGCATACTCCGGGTCGAAGCGGCGGTATTGCTCCAGCGTCACTTCCGCCTCTCCCATCCAGAACGGCCTTTCAATCCCCACCGTGGAAACAGGACGTTCCGCCGGTGTTTCCCGCTCATTCCCCATCCTGAATTTCCCTGCGGGAATACGGCGGAACGTCATGTTCACGCCGTTCCCCAAATCCACAGTCAGCGTTTCATTACGCGCTTCCGGAACGGGAATGCTCTTTCCTCCGGCGCGGGTAATGGGCTTCCCGGCGTCAGAGATGGAACCGCCGCCGCTTCTCCGGAACAGGGAATCCTTCATCGTCACGTAATTACGTTCCGCTCCTGAAAATCTGCCGTGCAGGTCATAACGGCGTTTCAGCAGCCCTTCATTGCGCTCTCCCGGCCATTCGCCCAGATAGGGGGCGTTCATGTCCATCCACGTGACCAGGCGGTTCCAGTCCTCCTGCGGCATTTCCACGCCATGGTGGCCTTTTTTAAGGAGCTGGTAAAGCTCCGACGTATCCGCGAAAAACTCCGTGGGGGCCAGCCCCAGATAGTTCCCCTCCGGGCCGTTGCGGCGCACATAGGGGTGCAGGTTCCAATAAGAGACGGAACCGGGGGCGGGCGCCCCCTTGACGGCCTCCAATGTCATGAAATCCGGCACTCCTCCACGGGCCTTGCTTTCCGCTGTGTGACAGCGTATGCAATGGCGGTCCAGCACGGGCTGCACTTCATTCATGAAGGAGAAAGTGCGCGCCGGACCGTACCATGGAACGATAGGAGCGGGTTTCTGGCGGGAAGCCATGACGGCCCTGGCGGGAGGAGCGCAGTTCTGCCGTTCATGGCAGCCGATGCAGCTGAGCGTTTCCCCCGGCATGGCGGTAAACCAGCTCCGCATCAGCGCCAGGGCGCGCCCCTCCCCGTCCAGCACCTGAAGCGTCAGAGGCTGGCAGGCGGGAGCCGTGAAGATGGCGGAACCGTCAGGATTCACGGGCACGGTGCCGTACAGCACTTTCAAGTCCCAGTTGCTTTCCATGCCCATGGCATAGTGGCTTCCCGTATTGCGGGGGCTGTACTCGGACATAAACACGCGCAGGGCCCTGGCTTCCCCTCTGGGCACTCCGGCCATGGCGCGGCCCCGGTACACGTCGGAAATATAAACCGTAGCCGTCTTGCTTTCCGTCTTCACCCGGTCATGCAGCACGGGCGGTTTTTGGCGCGGCCCCAGGGGCGCGGGGTCTGCATAGACGAAGTAGGAGGAGGCCGTGAGAGGAACGATGTTATCGTATATGTCGCACCAGACTACATTGGTCACGCCCTGGTCGCCGGAAGGGGAGGAAACGGCCAGAAAACACTCGTCATTCAAAGGATAAGGTTCTGCGAAATAAGGAGTCTTCAATCCCTGCACCAGCTGATCTTTGGTCACGTTCTCCACAGGCTTTCCATACCCCGGAATCTTCTGAACGGCACCCTCCGTGGCGGCGCGCCCCCTGTTCACGTCAAAGAGGACCAGTTCCCCCAGTCTCTTGACTCCATGATGCCCGCTGACAATGCCCGCAAACATGCCTGGCCTGCCGGGGAGGGGCCGCGCGTTGAACAAGCTGTTGGGCCAGTAGGAGTTGGAACCATAGTATTCCTTCTGGTCGCTGCCGTCCGGATTCATGTGCATCAGCACGCGGCTGAAATAGTGGGCGCTTTCCGTGTACTCCCAGCGCAGGAACATCACCCTGCCGTCCGGCAGCATGGTAGGGAACCAGTTATTGTCCTGGTCAAAGGTAAGCCGGCGGGTCGTTTTCTTTTCCCGGTCGTAAAGGTGGAGGTTGCCCACGTAATCCACCCCGGCCACGCAGGGCACCCCCTGCATGCCGGAAGTATTGACGAAAATAATCCGGCCGTCCGGA
>OLZR01000546.1_pt1 | contig 19327 bp, 8 predicted proteins | sample 1644421 | NCBI WGS metagenome assembly OLZR01 (sample SAMEA103958132, study PRJEB25191) | human gut metagenome | biome: human-associated habitat [ENVO:00009003]; feature: intestine environment [ENVO:2100002]; material: feces | place: Germany | collected 2013/2015 | reverse complement strand
GGATTTTTTCAGACCCGCATCTCCGGACACGTCAGCAGGAGACGCAGCGGTTCAGCGAAGCGAGGATTTTCCGGTTGGCGGAGTCGATGACCGAGGTTTCCAGCGCCGAGAGGTAAATCTGCGTCGTGCGCTCGGAGGTGTGCCCCATTCCGGCGCTGATCACCGGCAGCGGCACATTGTGGTTGCGGGCCGCCGTCGCCCAGCTGTGACGCGAGGTGTAGGACGAAAGCCCGGAGTCCAGCCCCAGCAGCGACGCGAGCTTTTTCAGCAGACGGTTGTAGTAGTTCAGCGCGACCTGATACTGCGCATAGGCCCGGGCCGGGTCCTCGGCCGTCAGCACCGGGAAAAGATAGGGCGTATCGCGCGTGCGCGGAGCGTACCGGCCGATGATCTCGCGCATGCACGGCTCCAGATGCACGGTCATCCGCTGCCCCGTCTTGCGGCGCACGTAGTGGATCGCCCCGTCCCTCATGTCCTTTTTCCGGAGAAAAGCCATGTCGACGAACGCCATGCCACGCATGCAGTAGCTGAAAACGAACAGGTCGCGGGCCAGCGGCAACGCACCCGAAACCGGCAGGTCGAGGCTTTTCAGACGGGCGATGAGCCGCTCGTCGATGGCCCGTTTGCGCGTGCGGTCGACGCCCGTATAGACCCCGCCGAACGGCGACGCCGGCTCGGCCAGCCGCCTGCGGACCGTCTTGTTGTAAACCGAGCGCAGGATGCGCATGTAGAACGACACGGTGTTCCGGACGACCCCGCGGCGCAGCAGGTAAGCGTTGTACTCCTCGACCAGCCGCTCGGTGAACGCGGCGAAAGGCAGTTCGCCGCCGCCGAGAAAGACCGAAAAACTGCGGAGCGTGCGCATGTAGTTGCGGGCCGTGCCCAGCCGGTTGTCGGCTGTCAGCTGCGCGATCTGCTCGCGCATGAACGCCGTCACGCCCACGCCGCAGGACTGTGCGCAGAAGCGGTCGGCAACCTCGTCGACCGTATAGGGCCGCCCCTCGCGGCCCAGGTCGCGGATGATCCGGTGCAGCCGGTCCACGTCGCACTCTATGCGGCACTGCCAGACCGGAACGCGGCCCGGCTCCGGAGAGACGGCCCGCTGCGCCGAAGCGTCCCACTCGCCGGGCATCAAACGGATGCCGGTCGTAATGCAGCGGGTCCGGCGGAGATGGGTCAACTGATAGTAGATGGTTCCGGCCTTGCCGGATACGCGCGATGCGCGGAATTTTACCTTTACGGAAGTGATCATAACAGTATGGGATTTGTTCCGAAAGGTCGCAATTATCCTCTGTTTCGCACACATGCCCACCCCCGCTTAATCGGGTAAGCGACCTGCTTTATCCGGATTTCCCGATACAGAGCAGGCCCGGGATTTCGTCCCGGGCCTGTTCTTGCGACAAAACCGCCGCTCTACGCGCAAACCGCAATCAATGCGGTCATCGGCAGCGCAGGCCGTCAGTTCTTCAGTCGGCTTTCCGCCCGAAGCAACTCCCGGACAGCCGCCGGCCGAAAGCTAAATCAGCGTTTCGAGGATCTGCACGGCATTGAGCGCCGCACCCTTCTTGATCTGGTCGCTCACGCACCAGAACGCCAGGCCGTTGTCGCACGTCAGGTCCTTGCGGATGCGCCCCACGTACACGGGGTCCTTGCCGGCTATGAAGAGCGGCATCGGGTAGACCTTGCCGGCGGGATCGTCCATCAGCACCACGCCTTCGGCCTTCGAGAAGGCTTCGCGGGCTTCGGACACGGAGACGGGACGCTCGGTTTCGAGCCACACGCTCTCCGAATGGGCGCGCATCACCGGGACGCGCACGCAGGTCGCCGACACGGCGATGTCCGAATGCATGATCTTGCGCGTCTCGTGGAACATCTTCATCTCCTCCTTCGTATAGTCGTTGTCGGTAAAAACGTCGATATGCGGAATCACGTTGTAGGCCAGCTGAAAGGCGAATTTCGCCACCGTCGGTTCCTTGCCCGCGCCCAGTTCAGCATACTGCGTCTCCAGTTCCGCCATGGCGGCCGCCCCGGCGCCGCTGGCCGACTGGTACGTCGACACGTGCACGCGGCGGATATGCGACACGTCCTCGATCGCCTTCAGCGCCACGACCATCTGGATCGTCGTGCAGTTGGGATTGGCGATGATGCGGCGGGGTGCGTTCTTCGCATCCCCGGGGTTGACCTCCGGCACGACGAGGGGCACGTCGGCATCCATGCGGAAAGCGCTCGAATTATCAATCATAACGGTCCCGTGCCGGGTGATCGTCTCGGCGAACTCCTTCGACGTACCCGCTCCGGCCGACGTCAGAGCGAAGTTGATTTCCTTGAAATCGTCGTTGTGTTGCAGCAGTTTGACGGTAAGCTCCTCCCCGCGGAATTTATAGGTACGGCCCGCGCTGCGCTGCGAACCGAACAGCACCAGTTCGTCGATCGGGAGCCGGCGCTCCTCCAAAATCCGCAAAAACTCCTGGCCCACAGCGCCGCTGACGCCCACAATAGCAATTTTCATCTCGATAAAGTTATAAAGTGATCATCGTTTCCGCTCGGACGAACCGTACACGGAAGCTCCGGAGGCAAAAATAACGATTTTCCGGGAAAAATCCTCCTTCCGGCCTGGAAATCGGTAAAATCCGGAACGCAGGCACACGATCCGGACACCGGAAAACGACTGCGTACGAACCGTTCCGCCCGCACCGCCGCCGCAGCAACCGCCCGAAAACATCCGCAGAAACGGTCCCGGCAACGACTGCCGCCCGGAAACATCCGCAGAAACGCCCCCTCCCGCAACGGCTGCCGCCCGCTTTCGCCCGCACCCGGCACCCGGCACCCGTGCCGCACCACCCATGCCACATCCGCACCGCACCCTCCCGGCACCCGCGCCGCCGAGGGCTTCGCTTACGCCCGGTCCGATTCCTCCGCCCGGGCATTCTTTTCCCGCAGCGCCTCCTCGATCTTCCGCTCGCGATAGACCTTTGGCGTCGCCCCGAACCGGGCGATGAATCCCCGGAAAAAGGTACTGCGGTTGGCGAACCCCGACTTGTAGATAATCTCGTCGATCGAGAGCCGCGTGGTCACCAGCAACTGCTCGGCCAGGTTCAGCCGGTACTCCCGGATGATTCCCGCCGGGGTCTGGCCGGTGATCGTCCCCAGCCGCCGGTAGAAATTGCAGAGACTCATGCCGAGTTCCCGGGCGATGAACTGCGTTGAGAACCCCGGATCGAGAATGTTCCGGTTGATGATGTCGAGCATCCGCTCAAGAAACGCCTTGTCGTCCTTGTGCAGCAACCGCCCCTGCGTGAGGTCGAAGGCGCTGTAAACCGAGCGTCCGTAGCTTTTCAGCGATTCGTAACGGCGCAGCAGCTGGTCGACGACACTCTGCAAATGGGTAATGTCGAAGGGGATCTTCAGGCAGATGTCCACGCCCAGTTCCAGCCCCTCGACCTTCACGTCCGTACGGGAAACCGCCGTCAACAGGATAATCGGGACCTGCATCAGCTGCTTGGTTTCCCGGATGCTGCGGATCAGCCCGATCATCGCCGCATTGAGCGACACCGTCCCGCAGATGATGATCTGCGGCTGCGCTTCGGCCAGTTTCTCCTGCGGGCATTTCAGGTCGGAGACGATCCGCACGTTGTAGCCGCCGCTGAACAGACCGGCGATGAAATCGGCCATATCCCGGTCCTCGTTGATGACGAGCATCGTCGGGAGCATGTCACCGAACGTCATCACGGAGGCTTCGGGAACCGGCACGGGCTGGCTGAACCGCTGTCCGGGAGCGATGTCGGGCTGTGCGGCGGACCGGGCCGCACGGGTGATCTCGAGCCGCGGCAGCGACAGCGTAAAGGTCGTCAGCCCGTCGCGGCTCTCCACCCGGAATTCGCCCTGGAGCTTGGTCACGAGGTTGTAGCAGATCGCCAGCTCCAGGTCTTCCTTCAGCGACACGCCCTGGCGGCTCAGCGCCCCCAGGTGGTTGAGCAGTTTGTAACGGTCGAAAATCAGTTCGATCTGCCCGGCGTCGAGTTCCACGCCCCGGTTCGAGACCTCGATCCGAAGCCGTTCCGCCGCGCCGGAAGTCTCCTCCCCGGCGCCGGAAGCCGCCCCGTCCGGACGCGGCACGGAACAGATTCCGACCGAAACGCTCACCTCGCCGCCCGGCTCCGTCCGGCGGAACGCATTGGACAGCAGGATATTGAAGATCATCATCAGGATATTGCGCACCGAAGGGAACAGCACGCCGCTGCCTACGGCCGTCCGGTAGGCGATGCGGTTCTCCCCGGCATAATCGGCGAATGTCTGCGCGATGCCGCCGGCCGTGCGTGAAACGTCCAGCATCTCGATATCGTCCGAACCGTCGACGGGATCGGTCGACTGGAATTCGTTGAGCATATAGATCAGATCGTTGATCTTCTGCGCATTGTGCCGGATCAGTTCCGCCTGCCGGCGGACGAACGCGTCGGCCGACTTGCAGCCCATGATCTGCTGGCAGGGACCGTTTATCAGCGTCACGGGGATCGAGAGTTCGTTGGTCAGGTTGGAGAACGACCAGATGCACGACTCATAGACCAGTTCCCGCTGCCGCTGTTCGTAGAGCGACTGCCGGAGCCGCGCCCGGAGCCGGCGGCGGCGGATCAGGTATCCCGACACGCCGATAACGACGCCCAGCGTTGCGGCGAGATACCCGATCCAGGCCCAGGTCGAGGCGTAGGGCGGAGCCAGCACGCGGATCGGCAGGCGGCTGACGGGACTCCACTCCCCGGTCGTATTGTTCCGGTAGCGCACCCCGAGCGTATAGCGGCCCGCGGGAAACGCAGCGAAAGCCAGCGTGTTGCTGTGGTAATTGTCGTGCCAGTCGCCGTCCAGCCCCTCGATATTGTAAAAATAGGAATAATTGCTGCCGTTGACGTAATCCAGTGCCGCGATCGAAAGACTGAAAGCATTCTGATGATGCCGCAGCACCATCCGCCCCCGGCGCATCAGCGCCCCGACATCGTACGACTCGCCGTTGGCCCTCACCTCGCGGAACCGGATGGGCGGCATGTAGGAGGCCGCTTCGAAATCCCCGCTGTCGGAGATGACCACGAAGCCGTTGATCCCGCCGAAAAGCAGTTTTCCCCGCTCCCGGTCGTAAAAATAGGCTCCGTCGCTGAACTCGACCACGTCAAGTCCGTACGAAGCGCCGTAAACCACCGAACGGTTCGTCGCCGGGTCGTAGCGCACGATGCCGGCATTGGTCCCGACCCAGATGTTGTCGAGCGAATCGACCAGCAGGCCGTGGATCACCCCGCAGCGCAGCTGGTCGTTGCTGTAATCGGGTTCCGCGCCGCCGCCCGCCGGATCGTAACGCACCAGGCCGCAGCCGGTCCCGAACCACGACGAGCCGTCCGAACGGCACACGCCCGCCGTCACGTCGTTCACGGCCAGCCCCCGGCGGGTGTCGAACCCGACGGTCCGGCCCTCCCGGGTGCGCCTGTCATAGTGTACGACGCCGATACCGTGGTTGCAGAACCAGAGGGTGGAATCGGACTCCTCGCAAACGGAGAAAAAGAAGTTCCGGCTCCGCGCCTTGAGTCCCAGCTCCACCGGTTCGACATTCGCGGCGACGGGCGCGTCGGCGCTCCCGGACAGTTCGATGCGCCAGACCCCGTAGCCCACGCTCGCAGCCCACAGCACCCCGTCCCGGTCCTCGTAAAGCCCGTGAATGCGCCGCAGCGCCCCGCTCCGCGGCAGTTCGAAAATCCGCCTGTGCCGGTACGAGTAGTAGCACACGCCGCCGTCGCCGCCGATCCACAGTACATTGCGGCGGCTTCCGGCAAACGTATAGACCGAATTTTTCCCCAGCGGCGAATCGGCGGCCGTATAGCTGTCGGTATTCTCCCGCGTAAAGGTCCGCCGGGAGTAGAAATCGCGGATGCGCAGGATGCCGTCGTTCTTGGTCCCGATCCAGAGGTCGCCCTCCGGGTCGACATGGAGCGCCTTGATCGGTTTGGTCAGCAGGTAGGGCAGCGTTTCGTAGGTGACCGAACGGATCGCGACCTCCCCGACCGCCTGCCGCAGCAACCCGCTGCCGTCGGTTCCGATCCAGACAATATCCTGGTTACAGTCCTTCAGCAGCGCAAAAACGCCGCAGTTGACGTCGATCTCCTGCAACTCGTAACGCCCCTCGATCGGATCGGTCGAACGGAGCCGCAGCACGCCGCTCATCCCGAAGGCCAGCACGTAATCGTCCTTGTCGCTGATCACCGACGAAAGGGCGCCGCGCCGTCCAAGCTCCTCCCGCAGGTCGAAAATCGGGAAAGCCCGCCGCTGCCCGGTGTCGAAGCGGAACAACATGCCGTTCCGGTCGGTGAAAAAGATCGTCCGGTCGCCGTCGTAACGGGTGAACACCACCCCGTCCGGCAGCGGCATCCGCTCCCACTCCCCCACCGAAGCCCTGCCGCCGGCGTCATAGACCACCTGCGCACAACGAATATCCTCCGAACGCACCAGCCACAATACGCCGTCGCCGTCGAGGCACATGCGCAGCACCCCGTTAAGCTCCTCCCCGCGGACATCGACCGGCTCGAACGCACCCTGCGACGCCACATATCCGTACAACTTGTTGCCATGCAGGAAAAACGCCTCGTCCCGGCTGCGGGCCGCGAATTTATAGACCCGCTGGAATCCGGCGAGCATTTCGATCCGCCGGTCGCGCGTGTCGAAGCGGTCGACACCGTAGTTGGTCCGCACCCAGAGGTAACCGTCGTCCGTGGCTACGATCTCCTGAATCAGGTTGCCCGAGAGCCGGAAATGCCGGGCGGAATTGCCGTCCCACAGATTCAGTCCGTCGCAACTGCCCGCCCAGATATACCCGTCCGCATCCTGCGCCAGCGACAGAATCGAACTGTTCGACAGCCCGTCGCGGTGGGTAATGCGGCGGATATTCTGCGGGAATGCACTCCGGACGACCGCGACCGCGAGGAGAAGGAATACGCATCTGAAATACATAGCAGGGCGAATTAGATAAAAACAGACCGGAATATCTATGTAAATATATACAAAAAAACCGGATTTCAAAACAAAATATCCCATTTAGCGACAACGCCGATTCCCCTTGGTACAAGGGCTTTTTCCCGGATACGCCGGATGGCTTTTCCGGCGAGCGGCAAAGAGCGATCTTGGGCGCTATGATATGAAATCATACTTCTTTTACAAGAAAATATACTCGCACAATGCCGTTTTCCGATATTTTTGTAGAAGCCCTGACGAAAGTTTCCGCTTCCCGAAAGGCTTATTTGCGACACCTATATATAAAACCCGCATGCTATGAAGAAAACGCACTTGTTTCGGCATCAGAGGTATTCGCATCCAAATCGGACGATAGCCGGAAAATCATTCCGGGCAGTCTCCGCATCGTTTTCCGTATTCCAGTTCCGCCGGTCGAAATACCGGAAGCAACGGCATCCGAACGACCCGCTCTTCGGCTGATCCGCCGTATCGCCCTCTCTCTTACGTTCGCATCCTCCCGCAGCATCCCTACCCACACCCGCTGCACGCTTATTCAAACGCACTGTTCCTTTTCCGATAGCCGACGGCCCATCGGAAAGGCAGCCGGCCCGAACCTCGTACCAAACCCATTTAAATTTTCGCCTATGATAAAAAAATTGCTCTTATCGCTGTCGGCGGTTTTCTGTATGACGGCGGTTTGGGCCCAGACCCAGACGGTCAAAGGCCGCGTCGTCGATGAGAACAACGCACCGGTCATCGGTGCGACCGTTGTCGTCAAGAACCGCCCGACAATCGGCACTTCGACCGATGTCAAGGGAGAATTCGCACTTCAAGGAGTCCCGAAAGGAGGGGGGGGGGAAACTCCAAATCTCTTATGTAGGCTACAAAACCCAGGATGTTGACATTGCACCCGACATCCGGGTAAAACTCGAACCCGACGCCCAGGCCGTAGAGGCCGTCGTGGTGACGGGTATGACCAAGATGGACAAGCGGCTGTTCACGGGAGCCGCAGACCAGCTGGTTGCCGCCGACATCAGCCGCGGCCTGGAAGGCCGGTCGGCCGGCGTATCCGTCCAGAACGTATCCGGTACGTTCGGAACCGCCCCGAAAATCCGCGTGCGCGGCGCCACATCAATTTACGGCAGTTCGAAGCCGCTGTGGGTCGTGGACGGCGTCATCATGGAGGACATCGTCGACATCGACGCCGACGACCTCTCCTCGGGCGACGCCACGACGCTCATCGCATCGGCCATCGCCGGACTCAATGCCGAAGACATCGAGAGCTTCAACATTCTGAAAGACGGCTCCGCCACCTCCATCTACGGAGCGCGCGCCATGGCGGGCGTCATCGTCATCACCACCAAACGCGGCCGCGCCGGCGTGAGCACCATCAACTACACCGGCGAATTCACCTACCGCATGATTCCGTCCTACCGGGATTTCAACATTATGAACTCGCAGGACCAGATGTCGGTGTACATGGACATGCAGAAAAAAGGCTGGCTCAACCTCGCCGAAACCATCACCGATTCGGAAAGCGGCGTATTCGGAAAGATGTACCAGATGATTGCGGCCGGACAATTGCAAAACGACGACGCAAGCATCGGGAATTACCTGCGCGCGGCGGAGTTCCGCAACACGAACTGGTTCAGCGAGCTGTTCAACAACAACGTCATGCACACCCACTCGGTGAGCCTCACGTCCGGAACCGACAAATCGTCCTACTATGCGTCGCTGAGCGCCATGAGCGACCCGGGCTGGACGAAGACCAGCAAGGTGGAACGCTACACGGCCAACATCAACGCCACCTACAACATCTTCAAAAACCTGTCGCTGAACCTGATTTCCAACGGCTCCTACCGGAAGCAGAAGGCGCCGGGAACGCTGTCGTCGGCAACCAACTACGTGACGGGCGAAGTGAAACGCGAATTCGACATCAACCCCTATTCCTATGCGCTCAATACGTCGCGCACGCTCGACCCCGACGAATTCTACACGCGAAACTACGCGAGCTTCAACATTCTGCACGAACTGGACAACAACTACATCGACCTTTCGGTCGTCGAGACCAAATTCCAGGCCGAACTGAAGTGGTCGCCCGTCGAGGGCCTCGACTTGAGCGCCCTGGGCGCGGTAAAATACCAGGCCTCGATCCAGGAGCATAACATCACCGAGTCCTCAAACCAGTCCGTTGCTTACCGGACCGTCGAACCGACCACCGTCCGGGACAACAACCCGTTCCTTTACACCGATCCGGACAACCCCTACGCCGTTCCGGTGACCGTGCTGCCCAAGGGCGGTATCTACGAACGCACGGACAACAAAATGCTTTCGTACGACTTCCGCGCGTCGGCGACCTACAACAAAACGTTCAACAACACGCATATCATCAACCTCTACGGCGGTATGTCGGTGAACAAGATCGACCGGCACAACACCTGGTTCCGCGGCTGGGGACTCCAGTACGATATGGGTATGGAGCCTTACTACGATTACCTGGCCTTCAAGCAGGGCATGGAGAGCGGCAGCAAGTACTACACGATCGGCGACTCGTTCTATCGCGAAGTGGCCTTCTTCTTCAACGGAACCTATTCTTACAAGGGACGCTACACCATCAACGGAACCTACCGCTACGAAGGGACCAACAAGATGGGCAAGAGCCGCAAAGCCCGCTGGCTGCCGACGTGGAATATCTCCGGGGCATGGAACGTCCACGAGGAGAAGTTCTTCAGCCACGTACAGCCCGCCCTGTCGCACCTGTCGCTCAAAGCCTCTTACTCGCTGACCGCCGACCGCGGCCCGTCTTACGTCACCAACTCGCTGGCCGTCATCAAAGCCTCGACCCCGTGGCGCCCGACCAGCGGCGATACCGAAACCGGCCTCAAGGTTTCGAGCCTCGAAAATGCGCAGCTCACCTACGAGAAGAAGCACGAGCTGAACCTCGGACTCGACGTCGGGTTCGTCAACAACCGGATCAACCTGGCCTTCGACTGGTACAAACGCAACAACTTCGACCTGATCGGCACGGTCACGACCCAGGGTATCGGCGGCGAGATCTCCAAATACGGCAACGTCGCGGAGATGAAATCGAACGGCGTCGAAATCAGCCTTTCGACCAAGAACGTCCAGACCAAGAACTTCAGCTGGACCACCAACTTCATCTACTCGCACATCCACAACGAAGTGACCAAACTCGAAACCTCCACGCGCGCAATGACGCTGGTTTCGGGAACCGGATTCACGATGGAGGGGTATCCCGCCCGCTCGCTCTTCTCGTTCCAGTTCGCAGGATTGAACGAAGTCGGACTGCCGGTCGTGGTCAACACGGAAGGCAAACTCAGCTCCAGCTCCTTCAATTTCCAGGACAGCAACGAGAACAACCTGAAAACGAATCTGGTCTACTCCGGACCGGTCGATCCGACCGACCTGGGCAGTTTCGGCAATACGTTCCAGTACAAGGGATGGCGTCTGAACGTCTTTATGACCTACTCGTTCGGCAACGTCGTGCGGCTCAACCCGGTCTTCAGCAGCATTTACTCGGACCTCGACGCCATGCCGCGGGAATTCAAGAACCGCTGGATGGTCTCCGGCGACGAAGCCGTCACGAACATCCCGGCCATCGCCTCGAAGCGCCAGCGCCAGCTGAACTCCTCGATTTCGTACGGATACAGCGCCTACAACTACTCGACGGCACGCATCGCCAAGGGCGACTTCATCCGCATGAAGGAGATTTCGCTTTCGTACGACTTCCCGAAGAGACTCATTTCGAAACTGCGGTTCTCTTCGCTTTCGCTCAAACTGCAAGCCACGAACCTCTTCCTGATCTACGCCGACAAGAAGCTCAACGGCCAGGACCCCGAGTTCTACAACACCGGCGGCGTCGCAGCCCCCGTGCCGCGGCAGTTCACGCTCACAATCCGAATCGGACTGTAAAATCTGATTTATCTTAAAAAGATTCCTATGAAAAAAAGCATCATATATTTACTGGGCATAGCGGTCGTCATTCCGGCATTCATGTCGTGCAGCGATTTTCTGGATCAGAATCCCGATCTGCGCACGACGCTGGATTCCGAAGAGAAGATCGCCAACATACTCGTCTCGGCCTACATCAGCGGGGCAGGCAGCTACCAGCTCGTTGCGGAACTCTCCTCGGACAACGTCTGCGACTACGGCATCACAAAGAATTACAACCAGTTCTATCAGGATGTCTACGAATGGGCCGAAGAGGTTACCAGCAACAACGACGCCCCGCGGAACATCTGGAGTTCGAACTACAACAACATCGCCAACGCCAACCAGGCGCTTTCGGCCATCGAGGAGCTGGGAGGACCTACCACCACGAGGCTCAAGGCCAGCAAAGGCGAAGCGCTGATTTGCCGGGCTTATTCCCATTTCGTACTGGCAAACATGTTCTGCATGCCCTACAACCCGGCAACAGCAGGGAACTGCCTGGGCATACCCTATATGGACCACGCCGAAACCGACCTCAACCCCAGGTACGAACGCGGAACGCTCCAGGAGGTCTACGAGATGATCGGCAAAGACATCGAAGCGGGCATCCCCCTGATCGACGACACGGCCTATTCGGTTCCGAAATACCACTTCAACTACAAGGCCGCCTGCTGCTTCGCCTCGCGCTACTACCTGTTCATGCAGGACTGGGACAATGCCATCAAATACGCGACGATGGCCCTGACCTCCAACCCGTCGTCGCTGCTGCGCGATTACAGTGCGATCGCCGCTCTGCCGAACGGCACCAGCAGGCATCAGGAATATGTCAATTCGGCCAGCACGGCCAACTTCCTCCTCCAGGCCGCGACATCGAACAGCGGACTGCTTTTCGACTGGTACTCCACCGCCGGCCGCTATTCGCACGGCAAACTGCAAGGAATCTATGAAACCGTTCAGCCGAAAAAAGGCGGTCCGTGGGGCAGCAGCGTGACTTTCAAAGCGCCGCATGCAGTGCTTGCCTCATCGGGCAAATACGTTCTTCCCCGGACATGGCGCGTGTTCCAATACACCGACCCGGTCGCCGGAACCGGATTCAACAAAGCGATTTCCGTTCTCTTCACCTCCGAGGAGGCGTTGCTCAACCGCGCCGAAGCCTATATTATGAAGATGAACGAAGACCCGACGGCGCTCGACAAGGCCCTGGAGGATATAAACCTCTACGCCGCGAACCTCTTCTCGGCAGGGTTCAAATCCATGACGGAGGCTTCGATCATCAAATGGGCTACGGAAACCTACCCCGACTACTCCGAACTCTACGTCGGAAAGACCTCGGTCAGCAGCCCGCAGACGCTCAATCCCAAGAAAAAGCTCCATGCGGCCCCCTACAACACGCTCGAAGAGGGCGGCCCGCAGGAGAGCATGCTTCAGGCGCTCATCTTCATGCGCCGCTACCAGTTCCTCCACGAAGGCATGCGGTGGTTCGACACCCGTCGCTTCGGCATCACGGTCTACCGCTACCTGCTCGATGAAGACGCCGAAACCGTCGTGCAAATCACCGATCAGATCAGCGACGAGAACGGTACGGCCGATCCGCGCCGCGCCCTGCAACTCCCGGCCGACGTTATTGCCGCCGGCCTGACCCCCAACCCGAGAAAATAACAAACCAAAGTGCGTATGAAAAAGAATCTGATATATCTGCTCTTTTCCGTCACGCTGCTCTGCGCAGCGCTGACAGCCTGTTCGGACAACGACGATCTGGATTCCACCAGCGTGGTCAGGCCGACGACCACCGAACAGAACGACCTCGACCGCTGGCTCAAGCGCAACTACGTCGAAACCTACAACATCCAGCTCAAATACCGGTTCGAGGACATCGAGTCGAGCATGGGCTACTACCTCACACCCGCCAGCTACAAGCAGTCGGTCGCCATGGCCAAACTGGTGCGCCACATGTGCCTGGAAGCCTACGACGAGATAACCGGCAGCACGGATTTCATCAAGGCCTATTTCCCGAAAATCCTCTTCCTGGTCGGCTCGTATGCCTACAAGACCAACGGAGCGATGGTGCTGGGAACGGCCGAAGCCGGGGCGAAGATCACGCTCTACAACCTCGACAACCTGAACCCCAAGACCGTCAATGCGAAGACGGCCTATTTCAAGACGATCCACCACGAATTCGGACATATCCTCAATCAGACGAAACCTTACCCCACCGATTTCGCGGAGATTTCCGGCCCGGATTACGTACAGGACCAATGCTTCGAAATCTACAAGACCACCGAATCGGCGCTGCAAAAAGGATTCATTTCCCCGTATGCATCGAAAGCCGACGGCGAGGATTTCGTGGAACTCATCGCCCTCTACGTCAACCGGAGCGCAGAAGAGTGGGAGGAGATGCTGACGACGGCCGGCGACACGGGACGGCCGAAAATCGAAGCCAAATTCGAAATCGTCTCCAACTACATGAAAAGCACCTGGAACATCGACCTGAACGAACTGCGGGAAATCGTACTGCGCCGTGCGGAAGAAGCGCCCAACCTCGACTTCGACTCGCTGGATGACGAAGATACGGACTCGCCCGAAAATTCCGGTACAAACGAATAAGCGACACCGAATATGAAAAAAACAGCAATCATACTATTTCTGGTTCTGGCCATTCCTGCCCTGCTCACCTCATGCCTGTTCGACGAGGAGGATCTTTTCGACAAATCCGCCTCCGAACGCATCGAAGCCGCCAAGCAGGAGGCCAAGACCGTGCTCGAAAGCGCTGAAAACGGATGGCACGTGCGCTATTTCCCCTCCCCGACCCAGGAGTTCGGCGGATACAACCTGTTTTTCAAATTCTCCGAAGGCAGCGTCACCGTTGCCTCCGAGATCGAAAGCAACCCGTCCATCACCGAGACGAGCCTCTATTCGCTCGGCGAGGATCTGGGCGTCACGCTCAATTTCGATACGAAAAACTCGCTCATCAATTACTTCGTACACCCGAAAAATCCCGACAACATCGGATCGACCTACAAGGGCATGGAGGGCGACTACAAATTCACGGTGATGGAGACATCCGCGGCAATGGTCGTCCTGCGCGGCATCATCACGGGGAATTACTACATCCTGACCCCCGTTTCCGCGGACACCGACTGGTCGGAAGACCTGGAGACCTACCGGAATAATGCGGAAGACATGTCATTCAACACCTATTCCTTCGTCGTGAAAGACAAGACGTATTCGGCAACGCTCACGAACCGTCGCTTTGCGGTCAAGATCGACAGTGAAACCACCGTGTACGCACCGTTCATCTACACCAAGACCGGCATCAGTTTCTACATGCCGGTCGAGATCGACGGAGTGACCGCACAGAACTTCACCTTTGTCGACGACTACTATTTCGCCGAAGTCAACGGCGCCGATTTCAAGATTATGACGCCCGAGCCGGTCCGGTCGGACATCACGTTCGAAGTGACCGTTCCCGATGCCACGAAGACCTACAACAGCGTTACGGTGAATACAGTTCCATCAACGGATACGGAGTACTACTACATGGGGCTGATGCTGAAGTCCGAATTCGAGGCCCAGCGCGAGAAAAAGCTCCTGCAAAGCCTGGTCGGCACGCTCAACGGCAACATCGGCGCAGGCGACGATCCCGAAGCGATCGCAGCCAGCCTGCTCCACAAAGGTGCGGACACCTATACGCTCAACTATCCGAGTTTCTACGACGAGTACGTAGCCGTCGTATTCGGATGCGCCGTCTCCAACGGATTCATCGTCTCCACCACGCCCATCACGTCGCTTCCGGTTTCGATCGACGCCTCGCTCTTGCCGGACAATACCGATCCTCTCTACAAGAGATGGCTGGGCAAATGGAGAGTTACGAGCACCACCTCGCAGGTAAACGAAGCTCCCGTAACGTTCGAGGTTATCGTAAAACCGGGCACCGTCAACTCGTCCTACATGATCCGGGGCTGGGGCATCACGATCTACGGAAACAGGTACGACCTGCGGGCGTATTACCAGGCAACCTATACGGGCACCTCCACTCCGGCCATCCCGATTCCGAAGTCGACCGGCATTCTCTACACGAAAACCGACAATGCGATTTACGGCTACGACGGAGTCTACCCGATCCGGACTCGCTACTCCCGTATAACCCACTCGACCGGAGCCTACTCGTCATTTACGACGACCCAGACCTCGCCCAAACTCGTCGGCATTTACGACGAGGCGCAGGCAGGCCAGGCAACGATGTACGGTTCCGGCTACAATACCGGCACCGATTACGTCGGCATAGAATTCTTCAGATGGACGGAAAACCAGGCATCCTACTACACCTCGCCGGCTGTCCGTCCGGGCTATACGGCCAAAGACTTCCCGGTGGGTCCCTTCACGTGGGTTCAGCTGATAGACGCCGACGGGAACGACCTCACCACCGGCACCCCGGCCGAATAAGCGAAACCGGTTCGATCCTCAAATAAGTCCGGGCCGCCCATTGAGGGCGGCCCGGACTTTTATCGGATACAGAAAACCCGGTCCGTGTCAGTCGAAGAAATTGTCGTCCTCGGGGTTGTTCCGCCCCTCGGAGTCGACTTCGTCCTCGCAGTCGTAACGGGGCATCATCGCCGGACGCACGAACTGGTCCGTACGGCTGATGCCGAAACGACCGTCGTCGTAGATCTTTTTCATATATTCGCCCACGATCGGCAGCGCCATCACGCTGCCCTCGCCGCCGCGGATGAAGTGCACCGACTGGTCCTCGCCGCCGACCCAGGCGCCGGTCACCAGCTTCGGGGTCACGCACATGAACCACGCGTCGCGGTTCTTGTTCGAAGTTCCGGTCTTACCGCCGATCTCCATGTCGGTCAGCCCGAACTGCCACCGCAGACGGCCCGCCGTCCCCGAGTTGACCACGTCCTGAAGCATCGTGAGCATCGTGTAGGCCGTGCGTTCGCTGACGGCGTCCTGCGACTGGGGAATGAAACTGGCGATCAGGTTGCCCTGACGGTCCTCGATGCGCGTCACGAAGATCGGATCGGTGTGCACGCCCTGATTGGCAAAGGTCGAAAAGGCGCTCACCAACTCGTAAACGTTCGATTCCGAAGAGCCGAGAGCCAGCGCCGGAACGGGGTCTATGTAGCTGCGGATGCCCATGTTGTGAATGAAATCGGCCACGGCAGCCGGCTGCTTGGCCTGCTTCATAATCCACGCCGAGTAGTTGTTGCGGCTGCGCGCAAGTCCCCACTTGAGGGGGTGCAGCACCCCGTCGTACTCGACATTGCCGGCCTCCTTGGGCGACCAGGCCGTACCGTTGGCCGTCTCGATAGTCGTCGGCAGGTTGGGAACCATCGTGCAGGGCGTCAGGCCCAGATGGTCGATGGCGAAGGTGTAAACGAAGGGCTTGATCGTCGAGCCGATCTGGCGTTTGCCCTGCTTGGCCATGTCGTACTTGAAGTAACGGAAGTTAGGCCCTCCGACATAGGCTTTTACGAAGCCCGTGGCAGGATCGAGCGACACCATCGCGGCACGCATGATACGCTTGTGGTGGAGGATCGAGTCGCGCGGCGTCATCAGCGTGTCGCGCTCGCCCTTATAGGTGAACACCCGCATGTTGCAGGGTTTGTCGAAAGCGGCGTTGATCTCCTTCTCGCCCGCCCCGGCGTGCTTCATCTCGCGGTAACGGTCCGAATAACGGACGGCATGGCGCATGATCCGGTCGCGCTCCTCCTTGTCGGCATCGACGAAAAGCGTCTTCGTCGCCCGGAACTGCGCGTCCATCTTGGGCTGAATCTCCTTCTCCATCTGCCGCTGCACGGCCTGCTCGGCATAGGTCTGCATCACGGAGTTGATCGTGGTATAGATTTTCAACCCGTCGCGGTAGATATTGTAGGGCGTGCCGTCGGCCTTGCGGTTCTTGTGACACCAGCCATAGAGCGGATTCTCGTTGTACTCCTTCACCGCCTGGTCATAGTCCCACTCGTTGTAGAACTGGCTGCGCTTGGGAGGCCGGGCGTTCATCACCAGCCGCAGCATCTCGCGGAAATAGGTCGCCGCACCCTCGTTGTGCGACACGGGCTTGTAGTTGGTCACGATCGGCAGCGCCGCCAGCGAATCGCGCTGCCTGCGGGTCAACGCCCCGGCCTCCTCCATGCGTGAAAGCACGAGGTTGCGGCGCACGAGGGCGTTCTTGGGATTCAGGATGGGCGAATAGCGCGTCGGGGCGTTCACCACGCCCACCAGCACGGCGGCCTCCTGCACGTTCAGCTCGTCGGGCTCCTTGTTGAAGAAGGTGTGGGCCGCCGACTTGATGCCGAAGGCGTTCGAGCCGAACTCCACCGTATTGAGGTACATGGCGGCGATCTCCTCCTTGGTGTAGTTGTATTCGAGTTTGAGGGCCGTGATCCACTCCTTGAACTTCGAGGTCACGAGTTTGGCCTTGCGGACGACGACGCCGCGGTTGCGGACCGTATCGCGCGGAAAGAGGTTCTTGGCCAGCTGCTGCGTGATGGTCGAGCCGCCGCCCTGCGAGGTGTTCTGCAACAGCAGGGTCTTCACGGCCACACGCGCCAGCGAAGGAATGTCGATGCCCGAGTGGGTGCGGAAACGGACGTCCTCGGTCGCAATGAGCGCCGCGACGATGGGCGGAACCTCATGCCCGGCCAGCCGGATGTGAAGCGTCGAATCCGACGGATAGAGGTCGGCGTACTGCACATAGGAGCGGTTCTGCACGAAGAAGGTTCCGATCACCTTGCCGTCCTCGGAGTAGATCTCCGTGGCGAGGTTGCTGCGGGGATTCTCCAGCTCCTCGAACGAGGGCATGCGGCCGAACACGCCGAAGACCGTGAGCACCAGCATCAGCGCCACGAGCGCAAAGGGTGCGAAAGCCGCGTACCAGATCCATTTTATCGTTTTCGGGCTGACACCCGTCTTTTTTTTCTGTCCCATACGACGATATTTGCGACAAAGATACGAAATTTTCACCTTTTACTTTTAACCTTTCACTTTAATCCGCCTGAAGCGGCTCGACTTTGCTCACGCTCGGCATAGCCCGCAAGCGGTCTCTGCCCTCGCTTAACCGCAAAGTTCTCCTTTCACTTTTAACCTTTAACCTTTCACCTTAAAACGGCAGTCCCACCGACGCTGCGACGTACACCCCGCCGCTCGACGGATGGTAGCACGACAGCTTGAAGGTCGAAGTGGCCGACGCCGGCTGCCGGAAGGCGTTGAAGTCGAAAACGATGTCTCCGCCCACCGACCAGATCCGCCGCCACGTCATTCCTCCGCGGCCCACGTCGCGGAACTGCGCGTAGTCGCCTCCGGCGTTGAGCCGGATGCGCTTGATGTAGATCACCGAGCCGATGCCGCCCTCGGGATACCACACCGGCAGCTGGTAGTTGGCCTGAAAAGCCGTGTAGTTGTTCGACACGATGTCCGCGGAGGTGAACCCGCGCGGAACCAGCCGCGTGGATTTGTAGCTCAACGGAGCATATCCCGACGGAAATTTGTAGCCGCCGATCGAGGTCTGGTAGGTCGCGGCCACCAGCACCGAGTTGTGGGGCGCGAATCCCGGCAGATAAGCCTGTCCGTAGAACGAAATCAGGTCGCTGAAATGGGCGTTCTCGGGGTTGAACGTGTAGTTCGCGCTGAAGGTGTAGCCCCAGCGGGGCGCGATGTCGCGGTGCGCCATACGCACCTGGTCGGAGAATCCGGCTCCGAACGAAACCTTGTGCAGCCCCTCGCGGAAACCGCCCCGCTGAATGTTGGAGATGCTGCCGTTCTCCCATTCGATCTTGCCCAGATCGGCAACCATGCCGTTGGAGTAGTTCCAGCCCGCCGAGAGGGAGAGCTGGCGCGTGTGATACCCCCGCTGGAAATAGAGCGGCAGCGTGGCCGACAGCCCCACGGAGTAATATTTGTCGGGAGCAGGACGGCTTTGGTAGACCGGATTGCCCTGCCCGTCGCGGCCGGCCAGCGAGTAGAAGAGCTGGTTGCCGCCGTAGGAGGCGTCCAGGTCGAAACGCACGCCCAGTCCGAAATAGCGCACGCCCAGATTCACGAGCGAGCCTTCGTGCCGGTTCCAGCCGTAGGAGGCGTAGGCCTCGGCGCTCGAAAGCAGGTTCTGCGAGATCAGCGTAAGGCCCACATTGAGGTCGATCACGTGTTCGTCGACCGCCGCAAAGGGGTTGAACGCCACGGGCATCCAGCTGTGGGCGTTCACCAGATTGGGCACCTTGCGATACCGCTTCGCGCGGAACTCGCCGGACTGTCCGACCGAATCGGCGCGCGTATAGCGCACCGTGTCGAGGTTCACCACGTCCCAGCGTTTGCGGGGCGGGTTCACCAGGTTGACGGGCAGCCGCGAAGGCGTGACGGGAATCAGCAGGCTGTCATCGGCGGCGACCCG
>OLZR01000533.1_pt1 | contig 19717 bp, 13 predicted proteins | sample 1644421 | NCBI WGS metagenome assembly OLZR01 (sample SAMEA103958132, study PRJEB25191) | human gut metagenome | biome: human-associated habitat [ENVO:00009003]; feature: intestine environment [ENVO:2100002]; material: feces | place: Germany | collected 2013/2015 | reverse complement strand
ATGTACGTTTATTTCTCCCTGACGGAGAATCAACTGCTCGACCTGACCCGTGAATACGGCTCGATGGACAAAGCGCTGGCGGCGTTGCCGAACGTGCAGCTTGTGCTCAACGACGGATCGCTTTACTCCCAGGAGGGACGCATCGAATCGATCAGCGGCGTGATCGACACTTCGACGGGCAGCGTACAGCTTCGCGCCGTATTCCCCAATCCCGGACGCTTGCTTCACAGCGGTAGCTCGGGTAATGTCCTGTTGCCGCACATCTACAAAAACGTAGTCACCGTTCCGCAAGTCGCTACCTTCGAATTGCAGGACAAGAAATTCGTTTATAAGGTCGAGAACGGCGTAGCCACCTCGCAGAATATCACCGTATCGCCCCAGAGCGACGGCAAGAATTTCATCGTCACCGCCGGACTCACCCCGGGCGAAGTCATCGTGACCGAAGGCGTCGGTCTGATGCGCGAAGGAACCCCGATCAAACCCAAAGGAGCCGCAACGACCGCGACCGCTCCTGCAGAACAACCTACAAAAGAGCAGTAAAATATGACACTAAAACATTTCATAGACCGCCCGGTATTGGCGGCGGTCATTTCCATCGTAATCGTCCTGGGCGGTATTATCGGTGTTGCGACGCTCCCCGTCGAGCAGTACCCCGACATCGCGCCCCCGACGGTGATGGTGCGTGCCAGCTATCCGGGCGCCAGCGCCGAAACCATCCAGAAGAGCGTCATCATTCCGCTTGAGGAGGCTATCAACGGCGTGGAAAATATGATGTACATCAAATCCGAAGCATCGAATGCCGGTAGCGGATCGATCACGGTCTATTTCAAACAGGGCACCAACGCGGATATGGCGGCCGTCAACGTACAGAATAAAGTAGCGACGGCAACCGGATCGCTCCCTGCCGAGGTTACAAAAATCGGTGTTACGACCATGAAGCGTCAGTCTTCGATGCTGAAAGTTTTCACGCTGAGCAGTCCAGACGATTCATACGATGAAAATTTCTTATCGAATTACCTCAATATCAACATCAAACCGCGCATCCAGCGTATCCAGGGCGTCGGAGAATTCTTTGCTCTCGGTGGCGACTATGCAATGCGTATCTGGATGAAGCCGGACGTAATGGCCCAATATAAATTAGTCCCTTCGGATGTCACTGCGGTTTTGGCGGAACAAAACATCGAATCGGCAGCCGGTACGTTCGGCGAAAACTCCGAAAATACGTTCCAATATACCATGAAATACCGTGGCCGTAAAATGACACCTGAAGAGTTCGGGGAGATCGTAATCCGAGCTACTTCTGACGGTCAGGTACTGCGTCTGAAAGATGTGGCAGACATTGAATTGGGACAGGACTCCTATGCTTATCACGGTATGGTCAATGGTCATCCCGGCGTTTCGGCGCTCGTCTTCCAGACCGCAGGCACGAACGCCACACAAACCGTCGAGGAAATCGACGCGATGCTCGATGAAATTGCAACCGAACTCCCTAAAGGCGTAGAGATAACCCACTTGATGAGCGTGAATGACTACCTGTACGCCTCGATCCACGAAGTGATCAAAACCCTGATCGAGGCCATCATCCTCGTCATTTTAGTGGTTTACGTCTTCCTGCAGGATATACGCTCGACGCTGATCCCGACCATTTCGATCCTCGTGTCGCTGGTGGGTACGTTCGCTTTCCTTTCGTTCGCGGGCTTCTCGATCAACCTGCTGACCCTCTTCGCGCTGGTGCTCGCCATCGGTACGGTGGTGGACGACGCGATCATCGTCGTCGAAGCCGTCCAGGCACGCTTCGACAGCGGCTACAAGTCATCGTACCTGGCTACGGTCGATGCCATGGGCGGCATCACTTCGGCCATCATCACCTCGACGCTGGTCTTCATGGCCGTGTTCATCCCCGTCGCCATGATGGGCGGAACGTCGGGCGTCTTCTACACGCAGTTCGGTATCACGATGGCCGTGGCCGTGGGTCTTTCGGCCGTCAACGCCCTTACGCTGTCGCCGGCGCTCTGCGCCATGATCCTGAAGCCGTACCTCGACGAGAACGGCGAGATGCGCGACAACTTCGCGGCGCGTTTCCGCAAGGCCTTCAACACGGCATTCGGAGCCTTGGTCAACAAGTACAAGCACGGCGTGATGCTCTTCATCAAGCACAAGTGGCTGATGTGGTCGACGCTCGGCCTGACCATCGCGGCGCTGGTTCTGCTGATGAACACCACCAAGACGGGTCTGGTTCCCGACGAGGACCAGGGTACGATCATGGTCAACGTCACCACGGCCCCGGGTTCCTCGCTCGCCGAGACCCACAAGGTCATGGAGCAGGTTTCGCAGCGCATCAACGGCATTCCGCAGATTCGCGACTACATGCAGGTGGCAGGTTACGGCATGATCGCCGGACAGGGTTCGTCGTACGGTATGGCCATCATCAAACTCAAGGACTGGGACGAGCGTCCGAACAAGGAGGATGACGTGAACGCCGTCATCGGCCAGATTTACGGCCGCACCGCCGACATCAAGGACGCACAGATCTTCGCCGTGGCTCCGCCGATGATCTCGGGTTACGGAACCTCGACCGGTTTCTCCATGCACCTGCAGGACAAGACCGGCGGCGACCTGACCGAATTCTACAATATTTACCTGCAATTCATCGGCGCGCTGAACCAGCGTCCGGAGATCGCCCGCGCATACTCGACCTTCAACATCAACTTCCCGCAGTACATGGTGGACATCGACGCGGCGAAGGCCAAGCGTGCCGGCATATCGCCGACCTCGATCCTCTCGACGCTGGCAGGCTACTACGGCGGCCAGTATGTTTCGAACATCAACCGGTTCTCGAAGATGTACTACGTGACGATGCAGGCCGATCCGAAATACCGCCTCGACACCGAGTCGCTCAACAACGTCTACGTGCGTTCGAGCAGCGGCGAGATGGCTCCCCTGGGCCAGTTCGTAAATCTGACGAGGGTTTACAGCTCCGAGGTGCTGAACCGCTTCAACATGTACAGTTCGATCGCCGTGAACGGTACGGCCGCCGACGGTTATTCGTCGGGCGACGCCATCCGGGCCATTCAGGAAACGGCCGCGCAGGTGCTTCCGAAGGGCTACGGTTACGAGTTCGACGGCATCACGCGCGAGGAGGCCCAGACGGGCAGCAACACGGTCATCATCTTCGGTATCTGTATCCTGCTGATCTACCTCATCCTGAGCGCGCTGTACGAGAGTTTCCTCATTCCGTTCGCCGTCATTCTGTCGGTTCCGTGCGGTCTGATGGGTTCGTTCCTGCTCGCCAAGATGATGGGACTGGAGAACAACATCTACCTCCAGACGGGTATCATCATGCTGATCGGTCTGTTGTCGAAAACGGCCATCCTGATCACGGAGTACGCCGCCGACCGCCGCGCCGCGGGCATGAGCCTCTCGCAGGCCGCCGTGTCGGCCGCCAAAGCCCGTCTGCGTCCCATTCTGATGACCGTCCTCACCTGCGTGTTCGGTATGATCCCGCTGGTGCTCTCGCACGGCGTAGGCGCAAACGGCAACTCGACCCTCGGTGCAGGTGTCATCGGCGGTATGATCGTAGGTACGCTGGCGCTGCTGTTCCTCGTGCCGACGCTGTTCATCGTCTTCCAGACGTTGCAGGAGAAAGTCAAGCCCCTGGAATTCGATCCCGATCCGCAGTGGGCCGTGCGTGCCGAACTGGAAGAGTGTAAAAACGAGAAAGAGGAGGAGTAACACATGAAAAAGATCCTGATTATATGCGCCGCGGCGGCGCTGACCGGCTGCGGCATCTACAAACCCTATACCCGTCCCGAGGTGACGACCGCAGGACTGTACGGATCGGCGGAGACCGCCGACACGACCACCCTGGGCGACATCCGCTGGCAGGAAATGTTCACCGATCCCCAGTTGCAGGCGCTTATCGCGCTTGCGCTGGAGAACAACACCGACCTGCTGTCGGCAGGCTGGCGCGTGAAGGAGGCCGAGGCGACACTTAAATCGGCGCGTCTGGCCTACCTGCCGTCGTTCAACTTCGCCCCGCAGGGCAGCTTGAGCAGCTTCGACGGCGGACCGACGGCGAAAACCTATTCGATTCCCGTGACGGCCAGCTGGCAGATCGACATCTTCAACGGACTGACCAACGCCAAGCGCAAGGCCAAGGCGCTCTACGCCCAGAGCAAGGAGTACGAGCAGGCCGTGAAGACGCAGCTGATCTCGGGCGTGGCCAATCTCTACTACACGCTGCTGATGCTCGACAGCCAGTACGAGGTGACGGAGGAGACGGCCGCCAAATGGCGCCAGAGCGTCGAGGCGATGCGCGCCCTGAAAGAGGCGGGCTACGCCAACGAGGCCGGAGTGGCCCAGTACGAGGCCAACACGCTGGCCATCGAGGCATCGCTGCACGACCTGGGCTACCAGCGTACGCAGGCCGAGAACTCGCTCTGCTCGCTGCTGGGAGAGGTTCCGCACACCATCGCACGCGGACGTCTCGAAAACCAGCAGCTGCCCGACGACCTGACGGTGGGCGTGCCCGTACAGATGCTTTCGAACCGTCCCGACGTACGTTCGGCCGAGTATTCGCTCATGCAGTCGTACTACGCCACGGCGAGCGCCCGTTCGGCCCTCTATCCCTCGATCACGCTGAGCGGCACAGTGGGCTGGACCAACAATAGCGGCGCAGGCATCGTCAATCCCGGCAAGCTGATCTGGAACGCCGCAGGATCGCTCCTGCAACCGATCTTCAACGCCAACGCCAACCGTGCCCGCGTGAAGATCGCCAAGGCGCAGCAGGAGGAATCGAAGCTGTCGTTCCAGCAGACGCTGCTCAACGCAGGCGCCGAGGTCAACAACGCCCTCACGCAGTGCCAGTCGGCCCGCGCCAAGGCGGACCTCCGCGTGCGGCAGATCGAAGCGCTGGAGCGCGCCGTGGAGTCGACCGAACTGCTGATGCAGCACGGCTCGACCACCTACCTCGAAGTGCTGACCGCACAGCAATCGCTGCTTTCGGCACAGCTGTCGCAGATCGCAGACCGTTTCGACGAAATCCAGGGAACCGTGAACCTCTACCAGGCTCTCGGCGGCGGACGTGACATTACGGAGGAAAAATAATGAAACGGGGAGTGACCAAAGAGGAGATCATCCACGCTACGCAGGAGCTTATCGCCCGGAACGGCATCCGTGCCGTCCGGGTCGATGAGATCGCGCAGACGCTGGGAATCTCGAAACGCACCCTGTACGAAATGTTCACCGACAAGAATGACCTCGTAAGCGCATGCCTCGACGCCATGAGCCACCAGCAGCGGGAACGCATCGTCGCCTGCCGCAAACGGCGCGGCGGCAATCCGCTGCAAAAGGTGCTCCGGCTGACGAACGAATACATCGACAACCTCTATACGGTAGACCACCGTTTCCTGTCGGACATCAGCCGCAAGATCATCTTCGCGGAGCACTACGACGAGCACCGGGAATTCTGGCGCAGGGAACTGACCGACTACCTCGAAACCTGCCGCCAGGAACAGCTTCTGCTGCCCGAAATCGACGCCCCGGCATTTGCCGAGCAGTTGATGAGCACGATCCTCGACCTGCGCCTGAACGGCACGGTCCGCGAGGAACTCCGGCTCTTCTGCCGGACGATACTCCGCGGCGCGGGGACCCGGAAGGGCATCGAACTGATCGACCGCAAACCGTGAGTTTCGCAATACGCCTGTAAAAAAGCCCCGCAGCCGAACTGCGGGGCTTTTTTACGCCCGGAAACGACATGGCCGCCGGACGCCCGAGGCCCGCAGACCTCTGCGAAGCGAAGCCGCGGGTTCCCGCGGAGTTTCAAAGCCTGCGGTCCCCGGGCCTGCGGAAGCCCCGCACGGCCCGGCCGTCCTCGATACCCGCGCAGCCCTCGGTCCGCCGGCATCTTCCGGATGCGAAAAAGGCTGCGAATCGTTCGCAGCCTCTTCCCATAACAGGTCGTTTTCTCAATAGATCCTACCGGCATCGGCGCTCTCCAGATACCACTCCGCGTGCTCCGCGCCGTTGGACGAGGCCCATGCCATGAAGTATTCGTAGACGCCGCGGATGTCGTTCGTCTCGGCAGGGTAGCGGAACTCGCCCGGAATCATCAGCGCCCACATCATGTAGTTGTTCTTGGTCTGGTCGCCCTCCGTCACGAAGAACTTGTAGGGATCCGAAGGCAGGAACGAACCCTTGCCGATAATCCCCGAAGCGGTCGGCGCATAGCCCGGCATGTGAATCTCGCTGGTGCGCTGCTTCGGCGCGATGAAGAAATTCATCTCCGAATCCAGTACCGAGGCGATGTCCACCGGCTGCGAGAAGGTCACCGTCGTGGTGTGTTTCCGGATTGCGGCGGCGGGCTGTCCCTTCCAGGTGTTCGAGGCACTCAACAGCTCCTCCGTCCTGTTGAAGAACGGAATCACGGCACAGGGGCTGTCGGCGTCAAGTCCCCGCGAAGCGAACGCACCGCTGCCGAAGCCCTCGTGCGACGAGACGACGCCGGCCACGTCCGACGTCTGCACCTTGTCCATCTGCACAGCTCCGGCGATGTCGTAGGTGGTTCCCGCAGCACGCAGTTCCCAGTTGATCGTAAGAGCCGAGACCTTGCCGCCATCCTTCGACATCATACGGTCGATACGGCTCACGATGACCACGTCGTTCATGTCGTAATCGCCCAGCCACGGCCAGTTGTCCTCGAAGCAATAAGTATAGGTATGTCCGGGAACGTTCGCATACTCGTCGGGTTCCGGCTCCGGATCAGGATTTACGGGGTCCTTGCCGCCGTTGCAGCCGTTTTCTGCGATGATCGTCGTCTGCGACGCCGACATCACGGCTCCGTCGGTCAGATAATCCTTCCGGATCGTGTAATCCTTATCCCGGTCGTTGTCATAAACGACCTCGATCGCTCCCGAGAAATAGGTTTCATGCCCTTTGCGGGTATACGCCTTCTCCGAAATCAGGACCACGGCCCTTGGATCGGCGTCGCCGGTAAACGCGAATCTGTTCCCGCCGCCCTTTTCGTCGGCGTTGTACTCCTCCATCGTGAAGATCGCGCCTCGGGCCATCGACACGTTCGTATTGTTGAATTCGACCCTTCCGGCATCGAGTCCGGCATTCGCGCTGAAATTGAACTCCGCCCCCTGGGCCTCCAGCTCGTTCACCGAAGTGTGGCAGTTCACCCAGATCGTACCGCGGGCGGTCATCTCTTCGATCGAAGCCCGGCCGCGCTGGTAAATGGCCGTACTGCGCTCCAACTCGCACTCGTCGTTCACGACGAGCAGGGCGTTCTCGCAGTTGTGGAACTCGCCGTCGGAATTGATCTTCAGGTCGTCGACCGTAACGGCGCCGTCGTTGTAGATCCGCGCGGAGTTCGAAACCTTCATCTCGTCGGTCACGGTCAGCACGCCCGTCGCCGTGTTGTAGACAGTCAGACCGTTATTCATGTCGAGGCTGCCATCGACCGTCAACGTACCGTTGTTTACGATGCATTTGCCGCTGACATTGGGTTTCCCGACGGACAGCTTGCCATCGGCAAAGACGTAGACCGCAGCCCCGTCGGCAGCGGAAGGCTGAATTTTCAGGGTCCCGATCTTCACCTCGCCGCCCGGCAATACAGCCAGTTTGGCCCGTCCGATGTTGAGCGACGAAAGCGTCAGTTTGCCGGCGACATAAAGGATCGGGGCCTGATAGGGGCTGAACCCGCCGTTGAGATCCAATTCGCCCGCAACCTCCGCCCCGGCAGGGATCAGGTATTCGGGAGCGGCGTAAAAAGCCCAACTGGCTCCCAGCTGGTAGCTCTTGCCGCTCTCGATCGCGGTGATCACGGCTTTGGAATCGAACGACGCCGCATCGGGCGCCTCCATTTTCGGATAATCGGGCATCGAACTCCCGACCCGGGCGTTCGCCGCCAGACGCATTTTCGGCGCAGCGGCAGCCTTCATCGAAGCGCCCGTCACGGCGACCGTGCCGTGCGCCCCGACCATCTTCACCGACTTCGTGCCGTCGGGCAGGGTGGTCTGGACATAGAGGTTTTCGGTCCCGGCGGGCAGCGTGAACGCCGACCGGAAAGGCATAGCGGATTTCGCCACGCCCCGGGCCGCCAGATTCTCCGCCGAAAGGATCGGCGAGGAGTAAATGCGGATCACGGCATAGGGTGGCGTCGCGCCTTCCACGACGGGCGCCGACACCGAAACGGTCACGTTCCGGGTCGTTTTCCAGTCGAAATCGGCGGGAACAGCCCCCGGCACAACCGGACTGTCAGGGCTTCCGCCCAGATCCTTCTGACAGGAGGAAGCGACAACAGCCACCGCCATCAAAGCCGTGCAAAGTTTTTTCATATCGTAATTTTCTAAATGTGTGATGCATTCTGTCTTCGCGACAAATACTAAGTATAATTTTCTCAACTACAAAATTCCGCTCATTTATATGACAAAAAAGCCCATTTTTTCACGCAAAACAAAATTCCGGCCGAAAAAGAGGATTTCCGAAAAAATTTCCTATATTTGCACCGTAAGAGCAACAGAAGCGAATGACCAGCCCTGCAACATACGACTGTCGGCGCCGCGGAGAACACCGCGGAACGATGATGATGTCCATGTGCATGTGCAACCGTTTTCGCCGGGTGTAGCTCCTTCATGCACTGAAAATGACACAATCCGGCTTCGTAGAGGTCGGATTTTTTTATCGGATTTTTTAACGACAGATATAACATACCATGGATTCAAAAAAGTACCGTTTCGAAACCCTCCAGATTCATGCGGGCCTGCAACCCGACGAACCCACCGGCGCCCGGGGCGTGGCGATCTATCCCACGGCGGCCTATCGGTTCAAAAACTGCGACCACGCCGCAAGGCTCTTCGAGTTGAGCGAAGGCGGCAACATCTATACGCGCCTGCAAAACCCCACCACGACGGCCTACGAACAGCGCATCGCCGCCCTGTACGGGGCTGTGGGGGCGCTCGCCGTCTCGTCGGGCATGTCGGCCATCCTGATCGCCGTGCTTTCGCTGGCGGCTGAAGGGGACAACATCGTCGCCTCGCCGTTCCTCTACGGAGGCACCTACAACCAGTTCCGCACGTCGCTGCGCCGGCTCGGCATCGACTGCCGCATCGCCCCGAGCGAGCGTCCCGAGGATTTCGAGGCGCTGATCGACAGCCGCACCAAGGCGCTCTACGCCGAGAGCATGGGCAATCCCACCTGCGCGGTCCCCGACCTGGAGGCGCTGGGCGAACTGGCCCGGCGGCGCGACATTCCGTTCATCGTCGACAACACGTTCGGCGCGGCGGGCTACCTCTGCAACCCGTTCGAGTGGGGCGCAAACATCGTCGTGGACTCCGCGACGAAGTGGATCAACGGCCACGGGACGGCCATGGGCGGCGTGATCGTCGACGGCGGCAACTACAACTGGGCGAACGGCAAATTCCCGCAGATCGACGGACCTTCGGAAGGGTATCACGGGCTGAATTTACACGAGGCGTTCGGTCCGGCGGCCTTCATCGTCAAATGCCGCGTCGACGGGCTGCGCGACCTGGGATGCTGCCCCTCGCCGTTCGACTCCTACCTGATGATGATCGGGCTGGAGACCCTCTCGCTGCGCGTGAAGCATCAGGTGGAATCCGCCTGGAAACTGGCCGAATACTGCCGCAGCCACCCGAAGGTCGAGCGGGTCAGCTTCGTGGGATTCGACACGCACCCGAGCCATGAAAACGCCCGCAAATACTACCGCTACGGCTCATCGGCGGTCTTCACCGTCGAACTCAAGGGCACGCTCGAAAGCACCGTGCGCTTCGTCGAATCGCTCCGTCTGGCGGCCAACATGACCATGATCGGCGACTCGATCACCGTCGTGACCCATCCGGCGTCGACGACCCACAAACAGTTGAGCGACGCCTACCTCGCAGCGGCAGGCGTCACGCCCACGCTGCTGCGCATCTCGCTGGGACTGGAAAACGCCGACGACCTCATCGAGGATTTCGAACAGGCTTTCGCACAAATCGGATAATGGAACCGCAGATTTACATAGCTCCCGGACCGTTCGAACTCGAAACGGGCCATACACTGCCCGAGCTGCGGATCGCCTACCACACCTACGGCACGCTGAACGCCGCCAAGGACAACGTGGCATGGGTGTGCCACGCGCTGACGGCCAATTCGGACGTGGCCGACTGGTGGCCCCACACGGTCGAGGCGGGACGGTTCCTCGACCCCGCGCGCCATTTCGTCGTCTGCGCCAACATCATCGGCTCGCACTACGGCACGACGGGGCCGCTGCACGTGAATCCCGCCACGGGGCGGCCCTGGTACAAGGATTTTCCGCCCTTCACGATCCGCGACATCGTGCGGGCGCACCGGCTGCTGGCCGACGCGCTCGGCATCGGGCGCATCGGGACGCTGGTGGGCAGCTCGGTCGGAGGTTTTCAGGCCATCGAGTGGGCCGTTTCGGAACCGGAGCGGATCGAACGGCTCGTGCTGATCGCCACCGCGGCCAAGGCTTCGCCCTGGGCCATCGCCATCGACGAAACGCAGCGCATGGCCATCGAGGCCGACACGACTTTCGGCCAGCCGCGCGACGACGCTGGGATGAAAGGACTGGCGGCGGCCCGGGCCATCGGCCTGCTGAGCTACCGCGGTCCCGAAGGCTACAACCTCACCCAGCAGGACCGCGAGGAGCGCCCCGCCGTGCACCGGGCGTGCACCTACCAGCAATACCAGGGCGAAAAACTCCGCCGCCGTTACAACGCCTACTCCTATTACGCGATCCTCGACGCCTTCGACACGCACGACGCGGGCCGCGGGCGGGGCGGACTGGAGCAGGCGCTCCGCAGCATCACGGCCCGGACGCTGGTGGTCGGCATCACGACCGACATCATCTTCACGCCCGCCGAGATGCGCAGCTTGCACGCCATGATCCCCGGCAGCGCGTACCACGAAATCGACTCGCCGTTCGGCCACGACGGATTCCTCGTCGAACACGAACAGTTGAACGACATACTGCTACCTTTTATGAACAATTAAAAACCGGATACCCCATGACCAAAATCAAAATCGGACTGTTCGGATTCGGCGTCGTCGGACAGGGCATCTACGAAGTGGTGCGCAAATCGAAGAACGCCCACGCCGAAATCGTGAAAATCTGCGTCCGCGACCCCAAAAAGCCGCGCAAGATCGAAGTCGACCCTTCGCTGTTCACCACCTCGGTCGACGACATCCTCGACAACCAGAACATCAACCTCGTGGTGGAGGTCATCGACGATGCCGATGCCGCCTACAACATCGTCAAACGGGCCATGCTGCGCGGCATCCCGGTCGTGTCGGGCAGCAAGACGATGCTGGCCCGAAACCTCCCGGAGCTGATCGAGATCCAGAAAACCCGCAACGTGGCGCTGCTCTACGACGCTTCGTCGTGCGGCTCGATCCCCGTGATCCGCAACCTCGAAGAGTACTACGACAACGACCTGCTGCTGGAGGTCAAGGGCATTCTGAACGGCTCGTCGAACTACATCCTCTCGCGCGTCTTCGACCACAAGGACTCCTACGCCAACGCCCTCGCGCAGGCGCAAGCGCTGGGCTTCGCCGAAAGCGATCCCTCGTTCGACATCGAGGGCTACGACTCGCTGTTCAAGCTGGTGATCATCACCGTGCATGCGCTGGGAACCTACGTCGCCCCGGAGCGCATCTTCACCTACGGCATCTCGACGATCCACGATTCGGACATTCAGTACGCCCGTGAGAAAAACGTGAAGATCAAGCTGGTGGCGCAGGTCGTCAAGGTGAGCGACGAACATTTCACGATGTTCGTCATGCCGGAGTTCGTGACGCCTGCCAAGTACATTTACAGCGTCGACGACGAGTACAACGGCGTGGTGATCCGCGGCGAGTGCTACGACCGGCAGTTCATGTTCGGCAAGGGCGCGGGCAGCCTGCCCACGGCGTCGTCGATCCTGAGCGACATCATGGCGCGGCTGAACAACTACCGCTACGAGTACAAGAAGATGAACTACATCGAGAAACCCGACTACACGACCGACATCACGCTGAAAATCTACGCCCGCTACAAGGAGACCGACGTGCAGGGCATTCTGAACTTCTCGAAGATTCACGAACAGTTCATCAGCGAGGAGAGCAACTACGTGATCGGCGAGATTCCGCTGCGCGAACTGCTCGAAAAAAGATCGCAGCTTTCGGGCAGGGACGTCTTCCTGGCGAACATCCCGATCTTCTTCCTGAACCGCGATTAAACAGAAAAAGGTCCCTTGACAAGGGACCTTTTTCATTGCCTACCGCACGGCGTCGTCTTTCACGCAGCGGATCGACAGGCCGTATCCGAGCGGAACCTCGCCGGTCACCGGATCGGTCGTGGTGCTGTAAACCAGGCAGCCGCTCCGCTCGGCCGTGGCCTCGCAGCTTATCAGATAACCTTTGTCGGCGTCTCCGTACCTGTTCGACGTGCCGTTCACGATCCAGTATCCGGCGCACCTGAAAAATCCGGCCGCAGGCCCGGCGGCAAGGAGCGCTTCGAGTTCGGCCAATGCGGGAACGTGCCAGCCCTCGGGACAGATGCCCCGCAGCGGAGTCCCGGACCGGACCGTGGCGCCGCCCGTCACCGTCTTATAATCATACAGCAGCCCTTTTTCCGCCACCGCGGAAAGCCCCTCCTCGGGATACCATACGCCATCGCCGATCTCCGTACCCGCAGGCTGGTAGCGCAGGTTCTCGGCCATCCATACCTGTCCGCCGATCTTCGCCGTGCGGTAGGTATCGCCGCCGTATTCCAGTTCGGAAGCCTCCCCGCCGTCGCCCTCGTCAAGCGAACCGCCGTCTTCCCAGTCGCTGACCTCGCCGCTCAGCTTCAGCTCGATGTCGATGTTGGTGACGAGCACCGACATGTCGTACCTTCGGCCGCTTTCGAGCGTCGCCGAAGAGAGGGTCTTGCTGCGGCTCTTGCCGTCGCGCGTGGAGACCGTGACGGTCAGCGCCCCCTGCTGCGGCACGAGAATCGCACGGTAGGAGGCGTCGGGCGTCACTTCGAAGGTTTCGATTTCAGCGGCCACCACGCCGGCTTTCGCCGAAGCCGTCGGCACGGAGAGATCCACCGAGGCCGTCGGGACGAACCCGCCCACGGCGACGCCCGAAACCGCAGCATCGGAATTGTTGGTAATGACGATGGTCAGCTGTGACATCAGGTGATAGAACAGCATCCCGACGGGCGTGCCCGTGGGCGTCACGTTCTTCGCCACGGCCCCCAGCAGGTCCGAGGAGGCGCAGCCCGCACTCTGATCCCGCGCCACGGAGAACTCGTCGGGAACGCCCGACGCCGAATAGGGGAAATAGGCCGTGAGCGTCGAGGTTTCGTTCAGGTCGTTGTACCACAGCAGGCCGGAAGCCGTGAAGGCAGAGCCGTCGTAGGTCATCTGGTGGTTCCGGACGTAATCCGAGCCGTTCTTCGTGACGGTCAGACCGATACAGTCGCCCGTATCGAAATGAAGCCCCGTGACGCGGGTTTTGATCGACGGCGTGATCCGGATGCCGGGAACCGCATCCCGCTTATCGGCACAGCCGGGTGCAGCGGCGAGGCCCGCCGCCAGAAGCGCAAGAAGGAGTTGTCTTTTCATCATTCAGGTTTATTTTTGCGACTTTTAATCACAAAAATAAAACTTTTTATGTTATTCACAAGACCTCCGGTCAGTTTTTGTAATACGATTCGTCGAGTCCGAGCGTGAAATTCCCGCGCCGGAACCAGGTGACGGCGGCCAGCGCGAACACCAGCGCGGCGTTGAAGAAGAACGGGAAACGGTCGCTGTGGGTGTGGAACAGATGGCGGAACATGTCCATGATGAAGGGGCAGATCATCACCGCAAGGTAGTTCATCGCCATGACGAACGACAGCGCGAGCGTCGCCGAGCGGGGCGGAGCGATGGTCGCCGCCTTGTCGTAGATGACGGGCTGGATCACCCCGTAGCCAAAGCCCGTGAGCAACGCCCCGACGACGAGCATCGTCTTGTCACGGAAGATCCCCACGCACAGCAGCCCCGCGCAGACCAGCCCCAGCGACACGAGGTTGACGTTCTGCTTCAGCGCGCGGATGATCCGGTCGATAAACAGCCCGGGAAGCATGATCGCCAGGAAGAACAACGAGATCAGCACACCCGAAAACGAACTGCTGATCTTGTAGTCGTCGACCAGAAACGAGGCGTAGAAGGCGATGGCCAGCACGGCGTAAGTGGCGAAGAAGTAAAAGAGCATCAGTCCGACGAGCTTGCCCCGGTCGATCCGTTTGTGGCGCATCTGGATGCTCTGCTCCGGCTCGGGCGTGGAGCGGCTGCGCCGGAGGAAGAACGACAGCGCGAGCGAGATGCCCGGCAGGGTATAGACCAGGAACGGAAGATGCCAGTTGACCTCGGCCAGGTAGCCCGTCACGGCGGTCGCCACGACGAGCGTGAGGTTGTTGATCGCCGAACTGTACCCCAGCTGCCGGACGCGGCTGTCCCCCGTGAAATAGTCGACGATCAGGCCCGTCGAGAGGGGGATGACCATGCCGGCGCCGACACCGAGGATGCAGCTGATGACGATGAGCCACGCCATGCTGCGGGCGAACAGGCAGGCCACGCCGCTCAAAAAGAAAATCGAAAGTCCTACGATCAGGATTTTGAGTTTGTCCCTCCCCTCGGAGAGTTTTCCGGAGAGCAGCACGAAGGGGATGATCAGCAGCGACGGCAGCGAGGTGAGCATCTGGATTTCGAGGTCCGTAACCTTGGGAAACACCTTGTTCAGATCGCCCAGAATAGGGGAGACGGCCAGTCCGGGCAGCGACGCAATGGCCGACACGGACCAGATTGCCAGCAGCACGACGAGCGTAACGGAGCCTTTTCCTGTCTTGATTTTCATAGCCGGGGATTTTAGTACCGCTATCCCCGCAACTGTTATACCAAACGAAAACGGACCGGCATCAAGGCCGGTCCGTCGTTCGGTTTCTTCCGGATGTCCCTATTGCACCCTCACGCAACGCACCGACATGCCGTTGGCACGGGCATAGGGGACGTTGTTTTCGAGGCCTCCGCCGGTGGTCTTCTTCTCGAACCAGAAGTGGAAAGCCGGGGATTTCGTACCCGACAGCGTCCCTGCGGTCCAATAAAGGCCCTCCCAGGGCTGCGCCTCCTCGGCCACGCTGCGCACGGTGACGGGGTTGTAAACGTTCAGGATCGTGCTGTTGTCGTAACGGCGGCGTCCAGCGCCGATAAACAGCGACGAGGTTCCCCGCTCCGGATCGGTCAGGCCCCAGCCGTATTTGTCGGCGTCCGCCGCCGTGGGGGCTCCCACAAGTTTCAAACCGTCGAACACGGCCGACGGAGCCACCCGCCAGCCATAGGGACAGGGATCGTAGGCGCTCTTTTTCGAAGCGGACCACAAATCGTCGGAATGTGCGCTCCACAGCCAGTCGTTCTCCGAACCGGAGACGCCCGTGATGAAGGTCAGCGGGTGCTGCACGGCGTAAGCCACCGTACCCGTCTCGGCGCTCGAAGCGGCCGTCCGCAGGTAGACGCGGCTACCGCCGCCGTTGTACATGCTGGCCGATGCGCCGTTGGCGGCGTTGTACGAACTCGGGCCGATGAAGGGGTCCTTACGGCCCCACTGATAATAAAGTCCGTACGAGGCGAGGATGTTCTCCACCGACGAGTTGTCGGCGGCCAGCGCCCCGAGGTTGCGGGTCATCATCGAATAGCCGTTGAAATCGACCGCACCGCCCTCGGCCTCGGGATCGTAGTCCGCAGCCCATACGTGCCAGCTCCAGATCAGCGTGCCGCCGGCGTCGTAGGCTCCGATCACGGCGTTGCCCTCCTTGATCTTGTCCCCGTCGTCGCTGTCGGCAGCCACGTAGAACGACGCCTTGCCGTCTTTCAACTCCAGGTATTGGATCAGATTCGACCGGCTCTGCCAGACGACATCGACCGAAGAGGTCGCCAGCTCGGTCAGGTCGCCCTTGTACATGGCGTCGATCAGGTAGTTGGTCTCCTTCTTGTTGATCAGATAACTGTTGGCCGGCTTGCCGCTCAAATCCTCGGTGTCGACCACACCCACGAAAAGCGTCGCCGAAGCCGTCGATCCGCCGTGCACCTTGCCCGTCAGGGTCACCGAACCCGACTTTACGGCATCATTGTCGTCGTCGAATTTCTCGGGAGAGACGACCGTAATGGTGCGGTTCGCCGCGTCGATAACGGGATCGCTCCAGCCCGTGGGTTTGCCCGTTATCGAGAAACTCTCGATGTTGGAGGCCGAAAAACCCACCGTCACTGCGTCGCCCGCATTGAGGAAAACGGCCGGAGAATCGAACGCGATCGTTCCCGATTCCTTGTCCTTGCTGCACGAAGCAAAAAAAACGACGGCCGCAACCGCGCAAACCAACCCTGCAAATCTTTTCATATAGTTCATTCTTTTCTTATTTCAGTTTCAAAATCAACGGCAAAGATAATAAAAAGTCGGACGGGTGCAAAACCGAATTGCGCACGGTTCAACAAAACTTCCCCTCCCGAAAGTGCCGTCACGGCACCAAAGATACCAAAAAGCGGAATAAATGCCACATGCCCGTCCGAATAATTGCATTTGGGAACAATTATTGCCGCCTATTCCCTAACGAATCAGAAACGCATATAGTATGTCGAAATTGAAAATCGAAACGGGAAGTTCTCCCGCCGAGGAGCGCTTCAGCATCACCGTGACCGAAAAAGGCCCCTTCCTGGTCTACGGACGCCCGCCGCTGGCCGAGCAGTTCATCATGCCCAACGAGCAGAACGAAAGCTGGTATTTCCAGGAAGGGCGGCACTTCTCGACCGAGGCGGAACCTACGGCGCTCTGCCGCTGCGGGGCCTCGAAACGCAAACCTTACTGCGACGGAAGCCACGAAACGGCGGCCTGGGACCCGAGGCTCACCGCACCCGACGAATCGCTGCTCGACAAGGCCGAGACCGTCGAGGGCGGGACCCTCACGATGACCGACAATCCGAAATACTGCGTCTTCGCGCGCTTCTGCCACCCCGGGGGCGACGCGTGGACGCTCACCGAGCGGTCCGCCGATCCCGAAGCACGCCAGCTGGCCATCCGCGAAGCGTCGATGTGCCCCGGCGGACCGAAAAACGGGCAGCCCCTACGAATTCCGGTTCGCCCCGAGTCTCGGGCTGATCGAGGACGTCACCATCGGCAGCAGCGGCGGCCTGTGGATTCGCGGCGGCATTCCCCTGCGGCGCGAAGACGGCCATACCTACGAAATCCGCAACCGCGTGGTCGCATGCCGCTGCGGCCAGTCGGCCAACAAACCCTACTGCGACGGCACGCACGCGGCGATCAAGTGGCGCGACAACCTCGAAGGCGAACCGGTCGGCGAAACGCTGCCCGAGGAGGTCTACTGACCCCGCGCCAAACAAAAGCGAGCCTTCGAAGGCTCGCTTTTGTCATTCCATAACACCGTTCCGGGCCGCGGCGCCGATCCAGCAATCGGCCATCAGTCGCTGACCGGCAGGCGTGGGGTGGATGCCGTCCCACACCCAATAGGTCGCATCGCCGTTCGGCAGCCGCGTTTCCAGATCGGCGATAAGCCGGTGGAAGGGCACGAGCGTCGCGCCGTAGTCGGCTGCGATTCGCTCCACGATCACACAGCATTGCGCCAGTATCCGCTGCCGCAGGGGATAATATTCGCCCAATGCGCCTTCAACGATCTTCCCGCAGGGTGCGGCAAAGGGCGTGCACAGTACGATTTTCAACGCAGGATTTGCCTGCCGGGCCCGATCGAGCAGACCGCGATAGGTCCTTTCCCAGTCGGCAAAATCGAAGTCGGGAACCGTTTTCGGATCGTCGGCGCGCAGCAGTCTGCCAAGGTGACGTTCCGCATCGTTCGTCCCGACAAACACCGACAGCACGTCGGGCCGCAGGTCGATCACATCCTCCTGCCAGCGGGCGGCAAGGTCGCCCAACGCATGACCGCCCACGCCGCGGTTGAAGAACCGGTAGTCGCGGTCGGGGAAATAGCCCTGGTAATAGCTGGCGCATAAATACATATACCCGCTGCCGAAAAGGTGGTTGCGATCCCACAGATTGCGCTGCGACGACGGTTTTCCGTTGGCCTTGCCCCAATTACCGTCGGTGATCGAGTCGCCGATATACACCACACGCCGCCCCGAGGCCGTCACGGCCGGCTGGGGCGCATTCCGGGCGAACCAGCGCTGAAAGAAAAGCATCTGGCAGGGGAGCGACGCGGACCAGTAGGCCGCGTTGTGCGCACCGGGACGCACCAGGAAATCGTGCCCCACGCCCTGCCGCATCAGCTGTTCGTGGAGGTTCAGATTCACCTGATAGAAGAAATCCTGATAACCGCAGTCGAAGACGAGCGCCAGCTCGCCGTCCCGGAGCGAAGCGGCCTGACGGATCACCGTATGCGCGTTCCAGCGTTCCGGATTGTCTTTCAGTTCGCCCAACTGTTTCTTCATCTCCCACGAGTCGGGGAAAGGCCGGATGTCCACGCCTCCCGAGGTCGATCCTGCAGCCCCGAAACGGTCTTTGTGGCGCAGCGCTACCCACAGCGCGCCGTGACCGCCCATGCTCAAGCCCGTGACGGCGCGGCCCTCGCGCGAAGGAATCGTCAGGTAGCGGGCGTCGATCCAGTCGGGCAGTTCCTGCGCCACGAAGGTCTCGAACTGCGACGCCGGATCGAGGGGACTGTCCCAATACCAACTGTTCGCGCCGTCGGGGCAGACGACGATCATCCCGCAGGCGTCGGCCAGCGGACGCAGGTCGGTGATGTTCTGCCACGTCGTGTACGAACCGCCGAAACCATGCAGCAGGTAGAGCACGGGCATGCGCCGCCCGACGCCGGCATCGGGAACCACGACCAGCGCCGGAATTTCGCGCTGCATCTTCGCGCTGAAAACCGCCACCGTGTCGATCTGCGCAGCGGAGGCTCCCGCCGCGGCAAAAGCGAAAAACAGAATCAAAAGGCACTTTCTCATAACTGTCTGAATCTTTCACAAAAAAGGGCGCGCACGACGCGCACCCCCTGATAACAAATCCGTCAAAACTATTTCTTTTCGGGTTTGGCAATGGTCTCGCGCATCTGCGTGTCGGCCATGATGTTCTTCATCTTGTAGTAGTCCATGATGCCCAGGTTGCCGTTGCGGAACGCCTCGGCCATGGCCAGCGGCACTTCGGCCTCGGCGAGAATCACCTTGGCGCGGGCGTCCTGCGCCTTGGCCTTGTTCTCCTGTTCGAGCGCCACGGCCATCGCACGCCGCTCCTCGGCTTTCGCCTGGGCGATGTTCTTGTCGGCCTGCGCCTGGTCCATCTGCAACTGGGCGCCGATGTTCTTGCCCACGTCGATGTCGGCGATGTCGATCGAGAGGATTTCGAAGGCCGTTCCGGCGTCAAGGCCCTTTTCGAGCACCACGCGCGAAATGGAGTCGGGATTTTCGAGCACGATCTTATGCGACGCGGCCGAGCCGATCGACGAAACGATGCCCTCGCCGACACGCGCCAGCACGGTTTCCTCGCCGGCGCCGCCGACCAGCTGCTTGATGTTGGCGCGCACCGTGACGCGGGCCTTTGCGATCAGCTGGATGCCGTCCTTGGCCACGGCGGCCACGGGAGGCGTGTTGATCACCTTGGGGTTGACCGACATCTGCACGGCCTCGAACACGTCGCGGCCCGCCAGGTCGATGGCCGTCGCCATCTTGAA
>OLZR01000501.1_pt1 | contig 20702 bp, 18 predicted proteins | sample 1644421 | NCBI WGS metagenome assembly OLZR01 (sample SAMEA103958132, study PRJEB25191) | human gut metagenome | biome: human-associated habitat [ENVO:00009003]; feature: intestine environment [ENVO:2100002]; material: feces | place: Germany | collected 2013/2015 | reverse complement strand
CTATTCGTCGAAGCCCGACGGCTACTGCGGCGACGAGGACAACGGACAGACCTCGGCGTGGTATGTCTTCTCGGCTCTGGGATTCTATCCCGTGTGCCCGGGATCGGACGAGTATGCGGTCGGCTCCCCGCTGTTCCGGAAAGCGGCGATCCATCTGGAGAACGGCCAGACCGTGGAGATCGACGCCCCGCAGAACTGCGCTGAAAACCGTTATGTGGGACGGATGACCGTCGACGGCAAGGTCACCGGGAAGACGTTCCTCGAATACGGCGAGTTGCTCGGCGGCGCCAAGATCGCCTTCGGGATGCAGCCGGAGCCAGACAAAGACCGGGGCGCGAAGCCCGGGGATGCGCCCTATTCGATGAGCCGGGAGGATTGTCGATAAATTGTCGATAGAATCTGTCCGGGAATTTTGAAAGTATGTCGAAAAGCGCTATTTTTGTAACGTTGTTTTTACAACTGTTAGGTTAATTCCCATGAATTCAGGCTGCAATATCGACCAACGCGAACGAAAGAAACAGCAGGGCCAGGCCGCTGCCTTCTATTCGCGGGCGTGTCAGCAGCAGATGCGACGTGCAGCGTCCCTGGGGCAGCAGATGCCTGCTCGTGGGGTGCTCGGATAGATACCAGACCGCCATGACATGCGATGTCGTGGCGGTCTGCTTTTTTCACCCGTCCGAAAGACGGGATTCAGGGGCGGAGGCAGGTCGGGGCGTTCCGGCGCCGGTTCTCCGTCCGCTCAAGAGACGGGTTTTAAGTGATATAAAAAACGAATTCATATGAAAGTAGGCGTGATTATGGGCTCTGTGAGCGATTACGAGGTGATGGCCGAAGCCGTCGCTATGCTCGAAGCGTTCGGTGTCGATTTCGAAAAACGGGTGGTCAGCGCTCACCGCACGCCCGATCTGCTGTGCGAATACGCCAAGACGGCCAGGGAGCGCGGTATCGGCGTGATCATCGCCGGGGCCGGCGGCGCGGCGCACCTGCCGGGCATGGTGGCCTCGATGACTCCGCTGCCCGTGGTGGGCGTTCCCGTGAAGTCGCGCGCCCTGAACGGGCTGGACTCGCTGCTGTCGATCGTGCAGATGCCCGCGGGCGTTCCCGTGGCCACGACGGCCATCAACGGGGCGAAGAACGCCGCGCTGATCGCCGTGTCGATCCTCGCTTTGCAGGATGCCGCTCTGGCGGCGAAACTCGACGCCTTCCGCGCCAAACAGACCGCGGATGTGCTGAAGGCTGAAATATAGTTGGGAAATTTCCAACCGCGTGCGACAAGCTCCTCCCGAGAGAGGGGGTTGGGATGGGGCAGACTGGTAAACGCGGCGGCACGCCGCGAATGACAACGGTCGAAAGTAAAACAACGAATGACGAATAAACAACATAAAGGCGGATTAATGAAGACCATCGGTATCATAGGTGGCGGTCAGCTGGGGCTGATGATCGCCGAGCAGGCGCGGGAACTGGGCGTGCGCACCGTGTGCCTCGACCCGGCGGCCGACGCTCCGGCGTTCAACGTTTGCGACGATCATATCGTTGCGGCCTACGACGATGCCGCGGCGCTCGAGGAACTGTGCCGCCGCAGCGACGCGGTGACCTATGAATTCGAAAACGTACCGGGGGATATTCTGATTCCGCTGTGCGGGAAATACAACATCCCGCAGGGCTACAAACCCCTTTACGATTCGCAGGACCGCCTGCGCGAGAAGTCGAACGCCCGCGACCACGGGCTGCGCACGCCCGGTTTCGAGGCCGTGGACGACGAAGCGTCGCTGCGCGAAGCCGTGCGGCGGCTGGGGCTTCCCGCCGTGCTGAAAACCCGCACGCTGGGCTACGACGGCCACGGGCAGCGGGTGCTGAAGACGGAGGCCGACATCGCCGGGGCGCTGCCCCTGCTTGCGGTTCCCTGCATCCTGGAGGAGTTCGTGCCGTTCGATTCCGAGGCCAGCATCGTGATGGTGGCGGACGGCGAGCGGGTCGTGAGTTTTCCCGTGGGGCGCAATGTCCACCGCGACGGGATTCTGGATTTGTGCATCGTACCTGCCGAAGTCGATTCCGGGGTGCTGGCGCGCATGAAGGCCCAGAGCGAGCGTTTCATGCGCGATTGCGGCTATCGGGGCATCCTGGCCATCGAGTATTTCATCAAGGGCGGTGAAATCTACTTCAACGAGATGGCCCCGCGCCCGCATAACTCGGGTCACTACACCATCGAAGGCGCGACCACGAACCAGTTCCGCGAACTGGTCCGCTATCTGGTCGGGGAGCCTTTGCAGGAGCCGCAGCCGGTGGCTCCCACGGTGATGAAAAACATTCTGGGACAGGATCTCGAAGCCGCGGAGCGAATCGCCGCGGAGAACCTCCCGGGCGTATATGTCCACCTCTACGGCAAGACGGAGAGCCGTCCCAAGCGCAAGATGGGCCACATCACGTTCGTGGGGATGGATGCCGCACGGTTCGAGGCCGAATGGGCCGGACGTTTTGTGAAATAACCGATCGGGCCGTCCCGCAGGCAAGTCCCCTCCGGGGGCGCTTACGTACACGGCCAAAGGACGTGATAACGGCGTATTGAGCCGCTGAACGATGAATGAAACAAACAGAGATAAATGAATAATACGACCAATTACCGCATTTTTGTCGAGAAATTACCCCGCTTCCGGGTCGAGGCCGAGAGCCTGCGCCGCGAGCTGAACACCAATCTGAACCTGTCGCTGGGCGAGGTGCGCCTGCTCTGCGTCTACGACCTTTTCGGCTTCAGCGAAGAGCTGCTGGAAAAGAGCCGCTATACGGTTTTCGGCGAGGTGGTGACCGACTCGGTGACCGACACGTTCGACCTCGCGGGGCGCAAGTATATCGCCGTGGAGTATCTGCCCGGGCAGTTCGACCAGCGCGCCGCTTCGGCCGTCGACTGCGTGCGGCTGATCGATCCCGAGGCCCGGGTCGACATCCGCTCGTCGAGGCTGCTCGTTTTCGATGACAAGGCGACCGACGGGGAGCTGGCGAAGATCCGGCATTACTACATCAACGCCGTCGAATCGCGTGAGAAGGACCTCTCGGTGCTCAGCGACATGGAGCAGGCCGAAGTGAAGCCCGTCGGGGTGCTCGAAGGGTTCCGGGAGATGGCGGATTCCGAACTGGAGCCTTACTGCAAGACGATGGGTCTGGCGATGAACGCCGACGACCTGCGCGAGGTGGTGAAATACTTCCGTTCGGAGGGGCGCGATCCCTACGAAACCGAGCTGCGCATCCTCGACACTTACTGGAGCGACCACTGCCGCCACACGACCTTCACGACTGAGTTGGAGGGCATCACCGTCGAGGAGTCGTTCGTCAAGGAGGAGATCGAAGATTCGCTGGCGCTGTACCTGCGTATCCGCCGCGAACTGGGCCGTGAGCACAAGAGCCTCTGCCTGATGGATATGGCGACCATCGGCGCGCGCTACCTCCGGCAGAAAGGCCTGTTGGACGATCTGGAGGTCTCGGAGGAGAACAACGCCTGCTCGGTCTATATCGACGTCGATGTAGACGGGCGGACCGAGAAGTGGCTGTTGCAGTTCAAGAACGAAACCCACAACCATCCGACCGAGATCGAACCTTTCGGCGGGGCTTCGACCTGTCTGGGCGGCGCCATCCGCGACCCGCTGTCGGGCCGCAGCTACGTCTATCAGGCGATGCGCGTGACGGGCGCGGGAAACATTTACCTGCCTGTGTCGGAGACCCTTTCCGGAAAACTGCCCCAGAGCGTCATTTCGAAGAAGGCCGCGGCGGGCTATTCGAGCTACGGCAATCAGATCGGACTGGCTACGACCCATGTCCGCGAGATTTATCACGACGACTATGTCGCCAAACGCCTCGAAGTGGGGGCTGTGGTGGGGGCCGTGAAGGCTGCGAACGTCCGCCGCGAGCGTCCCGCACCGGGCGATAAAATCATCATGTTCGGCGGCCGCACGGGCCGCGACGGCATCGGCGGAGCGACCGGCTCTTCGAAGGAGCACGACGCCAAGTCGCTCGAAACCTGCGGCAGCGAGGTGCAGAAGGGCAACGCCCCCGAGGAGCGCAAGCTCGAGAGGCTGTTCCGCCGTCCGGAGGTGACGCGCCTCGTCAAGAAATCGAACGATTTCGGAGCGGGCGGCGTCAGCGTCGCCATCGGCGAACTGGCCGACGGGCTGGACATCTACCTCGACCGCGTGAAGACCAAGTACAGCGGTCTGAACTCCACGGAACTCGCTATCAGCGAATCGCAGGAACGCATGTCGGTGGTGGTCGAGGCGAAGGACATGGAGGAGTTCATGGGATACTGCCGCGAGGAGAACATCGAGGCGGTGCACGTGGCCGACGTGACGGACACGGCGCGCATGCGGATGTTCAACGGGGACAGGAAGGTCGTGGACCTCAAGCGCGAATTCATCGACAGCGCCGGGGCGAAGCATTATGCCGAGGCGCGGATCGGCGCGGTGGAAAACCGCGATCCCTTTGCCCGTGAAGTGGCGGGGGAGACCCTCGCCGAGCGTTTTACGAACAACCTCAAGGATAACAATGTCGTCTCGCAGCGGGGCCTCGTGGAGATGTTCGACGCGACGATCGGCCGCTCGACGGTGCTGATGCCCTTCGGCGGCCGCATGCAGCGCAGCGAGACGCAGGTCTCGGTGCAGAAACTCCCCACGGACGGCTATACCGACACGGCCAGCATCATGGCCTTCGGCTACAACCCCTACGTGGCTTCGTGGAGTCCCTACCACGGCGCGGCCTATGCCGTCGTGGACGCTGCGGCCAAAGTCGTGGCGGCGGGTGCCCGCTACGATAAGATGCGCTATTCCTATCAGGAGTATTTCGAGCGCATGACCCACGACCCCGAGAGCTGGGGCAAACCGCTCGGTGCGCTGCTCGGTGCGCTGAAGATGCAGGTCGAACTGGGCCTGCCTTCGATCGGCGGCAAGGACTCGATGTCGGGCACGTTCCAGGACATCAACGTTCCGCCGATGCTGATGGCCTTCGGCATCACGACGGTCGACGCTTCGAAGGTCATTTCCACCGACCTCAAAGGCGCCGGACACCGCATTTACCTCGTCCGCCATACTCCGCTGGAGAACCGGATGCCCGACACGGCGCAGCTGAAGGAGAACTTTGCGTTCGTCAGCGGGCGGATCGAGTCCGGGAAAATCCTCTCGGCGTGGTCCGTGGGCTTCGGCGGCGTCGGAGAGGGCCTTGCCAAGATGGCTTTCGGCAACGGCGTCGGCGCGGAGATCACCCTCGACGAGCCGAAATTGTATGAATACGCCTACGGCTCGATCCTCGTCGAGTGCGAGGGCACGTTGGAATATCCGCATGCCGAACTGCTGGGCTTCACCGTCGCCGAGGAGGCGCTGACGGTCAACGGGGTGAAGATGCCGCTCGAAGAGCTTTACAAGGCCAATACGGAGAAATTTGCGGCCGTTTACCCCGACAAGGGCCGGAACTCGGCGGAGGTGATGACCTCCGCACCCGCCCCGAAAACGTTCGTTTATCCCGGCGAGGCGGTCGAGACCCCGGTGGTCTATATTCCGGTGTTCCCCGGCACGAACTGCGACTACGACACCGCCAAGGCGTTCCGCGCGGCGGGGGCCGAGGTCCGGACGAGCGTCTTGTGCAACATCGCCGGCGACGACGTTTTGCGCTCGATCGCCGAAATGAAGGAGCATATCCGCCGGGCGCACATCTTCGTGCTCGCAGGCGGTTTCTCGGCGGGCGACGAACCCGACGGAAGCGCCAAATTCATTGTCAATGTGTTGAACAATAAGGATATTCGCGACGAAATCCACGCTTTGACCGACCGCGGAGGCCTGATCCTGGGCATCTGCAACGGTTTCCAGGCGTTGGTCAAGTCGGGCCTTTTGCCTTACGGACGTCTGGGCATGGTCACCAAGGAGTCGCCGACGCTGTTCCGCAACGACGTCAACCGTCATATTTCGCAGATCGTCTCGACGCGCGTCGCGACGACCGCTTCCCCGTGGCTCCGCGGCTTCCGTCCGGGTGAACTGCATTCGATTGCCGTCAGCCACGGCGAGGGTAAGTTCGTGGTGAGCGAGGAGCTTGCCCGCGAGCTGTTCGCCAACGGGCAGGTGGCCTTCCAGTACGCCGATGCCGCAGGGAACCCCACGGCAGAGGCTCCCTGGAACCCCAACGGATCGTCGTACGCCATCGAGGGCATCATCTCGCAGAACGGGTTGATTCTTGGAAAGATGGGCCACACGGAGCGTTACGAAAACAACCTGTTCAAGAACATCGCCGGCAACAAGCAGCAGTCGTTGTTCGCCAATGCCGTGGCCTATTTCCGCAAAGTGCAATAACCTTAAAAAAACGATAACCGATGAAAACCTCCCTGTTCCGATTTTGCGGCGTGCTGCTTCTTGCGGCGATGCTCGCTCCGGTCTGCGTTCATGCCCGGAAAAACCCGAAGAACCCGAAAAACAACATGCGCCTGCTGTACTGGAACATTCAGAACGGAATGTGGTCCGGGCAGGGCGACAACTACGACAAGTTCGTGGAGTGGGTCAGGGCGTACGATCCGGACGTCTGCGTCTGGTGCGAGGCGCAGTCGATCTACAAGACCGGCACGGCCGACAAGATGGATGTCGCCGACCGTTATCTGGTCGGGAACTGGGGCGAACTGGCCGCCCGTTACGGCCACAAATACTGGTATGTGGGCGGACACCGCGACAATTACCCGCAGGTGATCACGTCGAAATACCCGATCGAGAACGTCGAACGTATCGTCGGCTCGAAACCCGACAGCGTGGTGACGCACGGAGCGGGCTGGGCGCGCATCGAGAAGAACGGCAAGACGGTCAACATCGTAACGCTTCACACCTGGCCGCAGGGGTATGCCTTCCAGGCTAAGGACCGCGATGCGAGCCGTGCCGAGAACGGCGGCGACAAATACCGCCGCATGGAGATGGAATACATCTGCAACCATACGATCCATTCGGTTCCGGGCGCCGAAAAGCAGTTCTGGATGATGATGGGCGACTTCAACGCGCGTTCGTCGCGCGACAACTGGTTCTACAAATATCCGGCGGGCGACACGCGTTTCCTGGTGCACGACTACATTCTCCGGCACACGCCTTATGTGGACGTGATCGCCGGGAAATATCCCGGGGAGTTCAAGACCACGACGGGCGGCAAGTCGCGCATCGACTTCGTTTACTGCACGCCGCCGCTCTACGAGCGCATCACGCATGCCGACGTGGTGACCGACGCCTACACCGAGCCGGTCCGCGATCCGGCCAAACTTTCGAATTTCTGGCACCCCTCGGACCACCGTCCGATCGTGGTGGACTTCAATATGAAATGAGACAACGAATCAAATAATCAAAAAACACCCAAACAACATGAAACAGCTCGAAATGCTCTACGAGGGCAAGGCAAAACAGGTTTTTCGCACGGACGATCCCGATAAGATCATCATCCACTACAAGGATGCCGCTACGGCTTTCAACAACATCAAGAAAGCTACGATCGAGAACAAGGGCGTGCTGAACAACGCCATTTCGACCCTGATCTTCAAGGAGCTGCATAAGGCCGGCGTGAAGACCCACTATATCGAGACGATCAACGACCGCGATCAGGTCTGCCGCCGGGTGACGATCATTCCGCTGGAGGTGATCGTGCGCAACGTCATCGCCGGTTCGATGGCCCAGCGTCTCGGCATCGAGGAGGGCACGCAGCCCTCGAACGTCATTTTCGACATTTGCTACAAGAAGGACGAGCTGGGCGACCCGCTGATCAACGACCATCACGCCGTTGCGCTGGGCGCCGCTACGTACGAGGAGCTGAACGAGATGTACGCCATGACGGCCAAGATCAACGAGGTGCTCAAGGAGCTGTTCCTGAAGATGAACATCAAGTTGGTGGACTTCAAGATCGAGTTCGGCAAGACGTCGGACGGCGAGATCGTGCTGGCCGACGAGGTGTCGCCCGACACCTGCCGTCTGTGGGATGCCACGACCAACGAGAAACTCGACAAGGACCGTTTCCGCCGCGACCTGGGCAAGGTCCGCGAGGCTTACGAGGAGATTCTGGCGCGCCTGCAAAAAATCGTCGGGTAGTATGATGGAAGTGATCCGCGACCGTGAATTGCACGAGGAGTGCGGGGTGTTCGGCATCTACGGAGTGCCGAACGCCGCGTCGCTGACCTATTACGGTCTCCACGCCTTGCAGCACCGCGGGCAGGAGGGGGCCGGCATCGTCTCGGTGGACGAGAGCGGCACGTTCCGCCGCATCAAGGGCGGAGGGCTGGTGACGGAGGTTTTCGACGAGGCGAAACTCGCCACGCTGAAAGGTTCCACGGCCATCGGCCATGTGCGTTACACCACGGCCGGAGGCGGCGGCATGGAGAATGTCCAGCCGTTCCTCTTCCGCCACAACACGGGCGACTTCGCGCTGGCGCATAACGGCAATATCGTCAATTCGGAGTTGCTGCGCCGCCACCTCGAAAACAAGGGCAGCCTGTTTCAGTCGACCTCCGACAGCGAGATCCTGGCCCACCTGATCAAGAAGGAGACGCGCTACCACGACCGGCCGCGCATCTTCTCGATCATCGACGCGCTGAACATGCTCGAAGGCGCTTTCGCCTTCCTGATTATGACGGCCAACCGCATCTACGCCTGCCGCGACAAGTACGGCCTGCGTCCGCTGTCGATCGGCAAGCTGGGCGACGGATGGGTGGTGTCGAGCGAAACGTGCGCGTTCGACGTGCTGGGCGCGGAGTTCGTGCGCGACGTCGAGCCGGGCGAGATCGTGACGATTGACAGGCAGGGCATCCGCAGCCGCGACTACTCGATGTACAAGCGTCACGAAATGTGTTCGATGGAGTACATCTACTTCGCACGCCCGGACAGCGACATCGACGGCTGCAACGTCCACGCCTACCGCAAGGAGTCGGGACGCCTGCTCTGGAAGGAGGCTCCCGCCGAGGCGGACATCGTGGTCGGCGTGCCCGATTCAAGCCTCAGCGCCGCGATGGGTTACGCCGAGGCGAGCGGACTGCCGTATGAAATGGGACTTATCAAGAACAAGTATATCGGCCGCACCTTCATCCAGCCCTCGCAGGAGCTGCGCGAGAAGGGCGTGAGGATGAAACTTTCGGCCGTGCGTTCGATTGTCAGGGGCAAGCGCGTGGTGCTGGTCGACGACTCGATCGTGCGCGGCACGACCTCGCGGCGCATCGTCACGATGCTCAAGGAGGCGGGAGCCACCGAAGTGCACGTGCGCATCGCCAGTCCCCCGATGACCGATCCCTGCTTCTACGGCGTGGACACCTCGACACGCGAGGAGCTGATCTCGGCCCGCAAGAACACGGCGGGGGTCTGCGAGGAGATCGGCGCCGATTCGCTGGTGTTCCTCTCGCCCGAGTCGCTGTTGAAGGCGGGCAGCCGCAAGGAACTTTGCATGGCCTGCTTCACGGGGCAGTATCCCACGGCGCTCTACCAGTCGCCCGAGGAGGCCAACAAGGACGTAAAATGTTAGCGGACGCGAAGCGGTCATTGCGAGGAGGACGCAGGTCCGACGCGGCAATCTGAACCGGTGTTGTGACGTTACGGCATTTTTCCCGGATTGCCACGGCATCTGGCGATGCCTCCCAATGACGGGCCCGGAGAATGGGGATAAAAACAGGGAATTTAAATTATTTAAACCATATATTGCTATGGCTCAAAGTTATGAAAAGGCCGGCGTGAATCTCGAAGCCGGATACGAAGTGGTGCGGCGCATCAAAAAGCATGTGGCCTCGACCTCGCGTCTGGGTGTGATGGGCAATATCGGCGCCTTCGGCGGTATGTTCGATCTTTCGGCCCTCAAGGTGAAGGAACCGGTGCTCGTGAGCGGGACCGACGGCGTGGGAACCAAACTCAAGCTGGCCTTCGAGATGGACAAGCACGACACGATCGGCATTGATGCCGTGGCCATGTGCGTCAACGATGTGCTGGCGCAGGGCGCCGAACCGCTGGTGTTCCTCGACTACGTGGCCGTGGGGCGCAACGAACCCCAGAAGATCGAGGCCATCGTCGCGGGTGTCGCCGACGGCTGCCGTCAGGCCGGCTGTGCGCTGGTGGGCGGCGAGACCGCCGAGATGCCGGGCATGTACGCCGAGGGCGAATACGACATCGCCGGATTCACGGTGGGCGTCGTGGAGAAGTCGCAGCTGATCGACGGTTCGAAGGTCAGGGCGGGCGACGTGCTGGTGGGCGTTGCGTCGAGCGGCGTGCACTCCAACGGCTTCAGCCTCGTGCGCAAGATCGTCGCGGACAACTGCCTGAACCTGCGCGAGTCCTATCCCGAACTGTCGAACAAACAGCTCGGCGAGGTGCTGCTCACGCCGACGAAAATCTATGTGAAGCAGGTGCTGGAGGTGGTTCGCAACTGCGACGTGCACGGCATCAGCCACATCACGGGCGGCGGTTTCGACGAAAATATTCCCCGCATCCTCCACGAGGGGCAGGGGCTTGAGATCGACGAAGGGTCGTGGGAGATTCTGCCCGTGTTCCGCTTCCTCGAAAAGTACGGCAAGGTGGCCCACCGCGAGATGTTCAACATCTTCAACATGGGCATCGGCATGGTCATCGCCCTCGATGCCGCCGAGGCGCAGAAGGCCATCGGCATCCTCACGGAGCAGGGCGAGCGTGCCACGGTCATCGGACGCGTAACCGACACCGAGGGTGTCGTCATCCGATAGAGGGATGCGGCGCCTTGCGGTTTTCGCCAGCGGCAGCGGCACGAACTTCGAAGCCATCGTCACGGCCTGCGAGCGGGGCGTGCTGGATGCCGAAGTGGTGCTGATGGTCTGCGACAAACCCGGTGCGAAGGTGGTCGAAAGGGCTGCCGCTCACGGGGTCGGGGCGTTCGTCTTCGCGCCGAAGCAATATGCCTCGAAGGCCGACTACGAGCGGGAGATCGTCGCGCGGCTGGATGCCGCGGGCGTGGAGCTGGTCTGCCTGGCGGGCTATATGCGCATTGTGGGCGACGTGCTGCTGGGGGCCTACGGCGGGCGGATCATCAACATCCACCCCTCGCTGCTGCCGGCCTTCCGCGGGGCGCATGCCATCGAGCAGGCGCTGGAATACGGCGTCAAGGTCTTCGGCGTGACGATCCATTACGTCGACGCCGAGCTGGACGGCGGACGCATCATCGCCCAGCGGGCCTTTCCCTACGAGGGCGATGACATCGGGGAACTGGAAGCGATGATTCATGCCGTGGAATATCCGTTATACATTGAAACTATTAAAAAACTGATCGAATAATGCGCGCATTAATTAGTGTAAGTGACAAGACCGGTGTCGTGGAGTTTGCCAAAGGGCTGCGGACTCTGGGCTGGGAGGTGATCGCCACGGGCGGTACGATGAAGCTCCTGGCCGACAGCGGCGTGGAGGTAATCAACATCAGCGACGTGACGGGATTCCCCGAGATCTGCGACGGCCGCGTGAAGACCCTGCATCCCAACGTGCACGGCGGACTGCTGGCCCGCCGCGACGATCCGGAGCACCTGAAAGCCCTGAAGGATAATCATATCGAGTTCATCGACATGGTCTGCGTGAACCTTTATCCGTTCCGGGAGACGATTTCGAAACCCGGCGTGAAGATGGAGGACGCCATCGAGAACATCGACATCGGCGGACCTTCGATGCTTCGCTCGGCGGCCAAGAACTGGGCCGACGTGACGGTGGTGTGCGACCCCGCGGACTATGACGCGATTCTGGACGAGATTCGCGCCGGCGGCAATACCGAAAAGGCCACGCGCCTGAAGCTCTCGGCCAAAGCCTATACGCATACCGCCGAGTACGACGCGATGATCGCCGCCTATATGCGCGCGCAGGCGGGTCTGAACGAGAAGCTTTTCCTCGAGTTCGACCTCGTGCAGTCGCTGCGCTACGGCGAAAACCCCCACCAGTCGGCCAAATTCTACCGCGAGGGGAAGGAGGTGCCCTATTCGCTGGCATTCGCCAGACAGCTCAACGGCAAGGAGTTGTCGTACAACAATATCCAGGACGCCAACGCCGCGCTGTGCATCGTGCGCGAGTTCGACAAGCCGTTCTGCGTGGGCCTCAAACACATGAATCCCTGCGGCGCCGCGACGGGCAAGGATGTCGTCGAGGCATGGACGAAGGCCTACGAGGCCGACAAGGTGTCGATCTTTGGCGGCATCGTGGCGACGAACTGCACGGTGACGCGCGAAGCGGCCGAGCTGATGAAGCCGATCTTCCTCGAAATCATCATGGCCCCGAAATTCGACGAGGGGGCGCTCGAAGTGCTCTCGGCGAAGAAGAACCTGCGCCTGCTCGAGGTCAGCATGGACAAGGGCGACGTGGACCCGAAACAGTATGTGAGCGTCAACGGCGGCCTGCTGGTGCAGGACCTCGACGTGGCGACGAAGGCCGTTACGGCCGATATGTGCGTCACGAAGGCGAAGCCCGCTGCGGAGCAGATGGAGGATCTCAATTTCGGCTGGCATATCGTCAAACACGTGAAGTCGAACGCCATCGTGGCGGTGAAGGACGGCCGGACGCTGGGCGTCGGCGCCGGACAGATGAACCGCATCGGCTCGGCGGAGATCGCCCTGAAGCAGGCGCATGCCGCAGGCGTCACCGAGGGTCTCGTGCTGGCGTCGGACGGTTTCTTCCCCTTCGACGACTGTGTGACGCTGGCCGCCGAATACGGCGTGACGGCGATCGTGCAGCCCGGCGGTTCGGTCCGCGACGAGGATTCGATCCGGAAGGCCGACGAGAAGGGTATCGCCATGGTATTCACCGGTGAGAGGCACTTCAAGCATTAGTATCACCGGCGTTACCATGTTTGGGTAGTACAGAAATCCGACCGGATACCGGAGCCGTTGGCAAGGGACGGGCTAAAAGCGCGAGCGGAGGGGACGGTTTGTTTACAAACCCGCGAATAGTCGCCCGGAGCCAGCGTTAGACCGTTTCGGGCAGGCGGAGGTATCGTCGGAGAGTTTTTGTGGCACTTTTTGCGGAAAAAAGTGCCGGAATCTGCGGAGTTTATTCTGCGATAAAAAGGAATTTTGTTTATGAAGGTACTGGTTATCGGCGGCGGAGGCCGCGAACACGCCATTGTCGACGCGCTGTCGCGTTCGCCGCAGGTTGAAAAAATTTACTGCGCACCCGGGAATGCGGGCATCGCCCGGCAGGCCGAGTGCGTGGCCATTCGTGAAACCGAGGTGGAACGCCTGCGTGACTTTGCCGCGGAGCGGGGCATCGGCCTCACGGTCGTGGGTCCCGAAGTGGCGCTGGCGGCGGGTGTCGTCGACTGCTTCAGGGCCGCGGGGCTGCGCATCTTTGGTCCGACGAAGGCTGCGGCGCGCATCGAGTCGTCGAAGGAGTTCGCCAAACGGCTGATGGCTAAATATGCCATCCCGACAGCCGGATTCCGCGCATTCACCGACTATGCCGGGGCGCTGGCCTATGTGCAGGGGCGTCCTCTGCCCGCAGTGCTGAAATACGACGGACTGGCCGCCGGAAAAGGCGTGGTGATCGCCCGGACGATGGCCGAGGCCGAAGCGGCGTTGCGGGATATGTTGCTCGACGATAAGTTCGGCGAGGGCAAGGTGGTCGTCGAGGATTACCTCGAAGGTCCCGAGTTTTCGTTCATGTGCTTCGTTTCGGGACACAAGGTGTGGCCGATGGCGCTGGCGCAGGACCACAAGCGCGCCTACGACGGCGATGAGGGTCCCAATACGGGCGGTATGGGCGCCTATTCGCCCCTGCCGTTCGTGACGGCGGAGGACGAACGCTATGCCCTGGAGAAGATCATGCAGCCCGTGGCCGACGCGATGATCGCCGAGGGGTGTCCCTTCGAGGGCGTGCTCTACGGCGGACTGATGAAGACGGCCGGCGGCATCAAGGTGATCGAGTTCAACGCCCGTTTCGGCGATCCCGAAACCGAAGTGGTGCTGCCCCGCCTGAAGAGCGACATTTACGATATTTTCAGCGCCGTAGCCGACGGACGGGATCCGGGCGAGGCCGAGTGGCACGACTTTGCGACTCTGGGGATCGTGCTGGCATCGAAAGGATATCCCGGCTCCTATGAGAAGGGGTATGAAATTACGGGAACGGAGCAGGTGGACGGCGTAGTGTACCATATGGGCACGGCGATAAAAGAGGGGCGGCTCGTTACCTCGGGCGGCCGGGTGATGATCGTCGTCTGCCGGAGTGCCGACCCGGAGCAGGCCAGGTGCCGGGCGCTCGAGGAGGTCCGGAAAATCGGTTGCGAGAATCTTTTCTATCGATCCGATATCGGTATGAAGGCTCTTTCGTTTTTAGTGAAAAAATAGTTATATTTGTCCTTCGAATCCCTGGATGGGACGGATAAGCAATCTTTAAAATCAAAACAATATATGGTAATCAGCGGAAAAGAATTAGCGGCGGCTTGCAAGGCCAAGATGGCCGAGCAGGTGAAGACATTCCCGGAGAAATACGGCCGGCTGCCCCATTTGGTAGTGGTGCTGGTCGGTGAGGATGCGGGCAGCGTATCCTATGTGACGGGTAAGACGAAGGCTGCCGACGAGGTCGGTATCCTGAATACGACGATTCGCAAGCCGGCGGACATTTCGGAGGAGGAGTTGCTGAAAATTATCGACGACCTCAATGCCGACGATACGGTGGACGGAATTTTGATCCAGCTGCCGCTGCCGAAACATATCGATTCGGATAAGGTGATCGCACGGATTCGTCAGGAGAAGGATGTGGATGGCTTCCACCCCCTCAATGTGGCGGCTCTCTGGCAGAAACAGCCCTGCGTGCTGCCCTGTACGCCGAAGGGTATCATGAAGCTCCTGAAGGATTCGGGCGTGGAGCTGGCCGGACGCAAAGCCGTTGTGATCGGCCGCAGTACGATCGTGGGGCTTCCCGTTGCCAAGCTGTTGCTCGATGAGAATGCTACGGTGACCATTACTCACAGCCGGACGAAGAACCTGGCGGATGTGACACGCGAAGCGGAGATTCTTGTCGTGGCGATCGGCCGTCCGAAGTTCGTTACAGCGGACATGGTGGGCGACGGTGCCGTGGTGATCGACGTGGGTGTCAATCGAGATCCCGAAACGGGGAAATTGTGCGGCGACGTCGATTTCGAGGCTTGCGAGCCGAAGGCTTCGCTGATTACGAAAGTGCCCGGCGGGGTAGGTCCGATGACGATCGCCTGTCTGATCGAGAATACGATCGAGGCATTCCTCAAAAAAGTTGCGAAATAGATTCCGGGTATCTGTGCAATCGTGCCGAATGAGGACGGATTGCCTTGATGCGGATTATATCTCGATATCAGGAGCAGACGCAAGGTTTTTCCTTGCGTCTGCTTTTTTATTTGTTTCACAAGGGCCGAACTGCCTGTTTTTTGTGAATATGTGGGAGGGGAGAGGTCCGGGCGGTCGGGTTTCAGCGGATTTCGCACCGGCCATAAAAAATAAGGGAGGATTCATTGCGAATCTTCCCTTATTTTGAAGAGCAAGTTTCCGGACTTACTTTTTCATCGTCTTCAGTTTCTCTGTCAGGATCGGAACGACCTTGTGCACGTCGCATACGATACCCACGTCGGCGACGTTGAAGATCGGAGCGAATTTATCCTTGTTCACGGCGATGATGAAGTCCGACTCCTCCATACCGGCCAGGTGCTGGATCGCACCCGAGATACCCATGGCGAAGTAGAGATCCGGACGAACCGTTTTACCGGTCTGTCCGACCTGTCGCTCGTGTGCGAGAATACCTGCATCGACCATCGCACGCGAAGCCGATACTTCGGCACCGAGCACGTCGGCAAGCTCGCGCAGGGTCTGGAACCCTTCTGCCGTGCCGACACCGCGGCCGCCCGAAACGAGTACTTTGGCTTCCGTAATGTCGATCATATTCTTCTGTTCCTTGACCGTTTCCAGAATCCGTACGCGGAACTTTGATTTGTCGAAATTGATTTTTACGTCCTCGACCTTTCCTTTGCGGGTCGGATCGGCCGCTTTGGCACGCATCACACCGGGGCGTACCGTGGACATCTGGGGACGATGTTCCTTGCAGATGATCGTTGCCATCAGGTTGCCGCCGAAGGCAGGACGCGTCATCAGCAGGTCGCCGTCTTCCGAAATGTCGAGTCCGGTACAGTCGGCGGTAAGTCCCGTGCCGATGCGTGCCGAAAGACGCGGACCGAGGTCGCGGCCGATGCTGGTGGCACCGATCAGCAGAATGCTGGGCTTGCGCTCGTGGATTACCTGGGTGATGGCCTGTGCGTAAGGCTCGGTGGTGTATTGGGCGAGTTCGTCGGCTTCGATCGAAAGGACCACGTCGGCTCCGGCTGCGATCAGCTCGTCGGCCTTGTCTTTGACTCCTTTGCCGAGCAGCAGGGCGATTACCTGCTCATGGAGTGCGTCGGCCAGTTCGCGGGCTTTTCCCAGAAGTTCGAGAGCGACGTTCTGAACGACTCCGTCACGCTGTTCGACGAACACGTAAACGTTTTTATATTGAGATTTATCCATCTTGGTAAGTAACTGTGTTTTTTGTGAACGTTTTCGGCGGGCTGGACCGAAAGGATTCGGCTTTTGCCGGGTGCAGAAAACGACTGTTGTAAATGAACGATCGGTAATTTACAGCTTCGCAGTTGCCGGGGCCGATCAGATTATGAATTTTTCTTGCAACTTCTCGACGATCAGATCGGCTGCTTCGGCCGGCTCCAGCTCGAAGACCTTACCTGCGGATTTCGCACCCTTCGTGAAGGATTTGAAGACGCGGGTCGGCGAACCGGCAAGACCGAGTTTCGACTCTTCGACGGAGATGTTGTCGAAACCCCAGACTTCCACCTGCTTGTCGTATGCCTCCACGATGCCGCGTACCGACATATAACGGGGCCGGTTGGCCGAAGAGAGTACGGTTACCACGCACGGGGTTTCCACCTCGAGCAACTGATACCCCTCTTCCGTCCATTTCTTGACGACGAGCCGGTTTCCTCCTTCGTATTTAATGCCTTCGAGGTAGGTCACCTGCGGCAGACCGAGGTGTTCGGCGATCTGCGGGCCTACCTGGGCCGTGTCGCCGTCGATAGCCTGACGACCGGTAATTACCAGGTCGAACTCCAGCATGCGGAGAGCACCGGCGATAGCGTTCGAAGTCGCCAGCGTATCGGCACCGGCGAATTTGCGGTCGCTCAGATGAATCGCACGGTCGGCACCCATTGCGAAGGCTTCGCGCAGGATGTCGTCGGCCTGCGGAGGACCCATCGTGATAACGGTGACGTGTGCGCCGTACTGGTCTTTCAGCTCCAGAGCCATTTCGAGTCCCGCCTTGTCGTCGGGGTTCATGATGCTGGGCACACCGTCGCGGATCAGCGTTCCCGTAACGGGATCGAGGCGGATTTCCGTCGTATCGGGAACCTGTTTTATACAAACTACAATTTTCATTCGAATATCTGTTTTTTATTGTTTTTACCTTATGTGTCCTTGCGAGGGGAGTACGACCGGCTTCGGGGTTTATTCCGGAACCGGATGCACGGTCGCCCGCCGCTATTTCAACAGTGCCGACGAAATCACCATCCGCTGTACTTCGGAAGTACCTTCGTAAATCTCGGTGATCTTGGCATCGCGCATCATGCGCTCAACGGGGTATTCGCGCGTGTAGCCGTATCCGCCGTGGAATTGCACGGCCTTGGTCGTCACTTCCATTGCGGTTTCCGCTGCAAAGAGCTTGGCCCGGGCGGCATCGACCGAGAACGGGAGCTTCTGGTCTTTCTTGAAGGCTGCGGCACGCACTAGCAGGCGGGCGGCTTCGATTTTGGTATCCAGGTCTGCCAGTTGGAACTGGGTGTTCTGGAACTGTCCGATCGTCCGTCCGAACTGTTTGCGCTCCTTGACGTATTTCACGGTTTCGTCCATCGCCCCCTGCGCGATGCCGAGGGCTTGCGAAGCGATACCGACGCGGCCGCCGTCGAGGGTCTTCATCGCGATGCTGAAGCCCTTGCCGACCTTGCCGAGCAGATTCTCCTTGGGAACGATGCAGTTCTCGAAAATCAACTCGCAGGTCGCTGAACCGCGGATACCCATCTTCTTCTCTTTCTTGCCGATCGAGAAACCGGGGAAGTCGCGCTCGACGATGAATGCCGAGATGCCGCGCGTACCCTGCGACTTGTCGGTCATCGCCATCACGATATAAACGTGTGCGTAAGCGGCGTTGGTGATGAAGATTTTGTTGCCGTTCAGGATATAGTGGTCGCCTGCATCGACTGCCGTGGTCTGCTGTGCCGCAGCATCCGTACCGGCGTTGGGCTCCGTAAGGCCGAAAGCGCCGAGCCATTCGCCCGAGCAGAGCTTGGGCAGGTATTTCATTTTCTGTTCTTCGGTACCGTGCTCATAAATCGGAGCGGCGCAGAGCGACGTGTGTGCCGATACGACCACGCCCGTAGTGGCGCATACGCGCGACAGCTCTTCGACGGCCATCGAATAAAGGATGTTGTTGCCGCCTGCACCGCCGTAGTTGACGGGGAAGGGAATACCGAAGATTCCCAGTTTTGCCATTTTCTCTACGGTTTCCACAGGGAAACGTTCCTCTTCGTCGATTTCGGCAGCCAGAGGTTTCACCTCGTTTTCGGCAAATTCGCGGATCATTTGCCGGAACAGCTGCTCGGTTTTGGTCAATTCGAAATTCATTTTATAAGTATGGTTTTTAATGATTTTAAACAGTCATACCTCCATCTACGCTCAAAACGGCACCATTGACATAGGCCGCTTCGTCGGATGCGAGGTAGAGATAGGCGGCGGCGATCTCCTCGGGACGCCCCAGGCGACCTACGGGAACTTTGGCCCGCATGCCGTCGAGTACGTTCTCGGGCATCTTGGCAACCATTTCGGTTTCGATGAAGCCCGGGGCTACGGCATTGACCGTGATGCCCTTGCGTCCCAGTTCGCGAGCCATCGTTTTGGTCATGCCGATCAGGCCGGCTTTCGTGGCCACGTAGTTGGTCTGGCCGAAGTTGCCGTAGAGCCCTACTACCGACGAGGCATTGACGATGCGTCCGTAGCCGGCTTCAAGCATGTAGTTCAATACGGCCTTGCAGCAGTAGAACGTGCCCGAAAGATTGACGTCGATCACGTTCTGCCACTGTTCGACGGTCATTTTCTTGAGCGTGCTGTCGTTGGTGATGCCGGCATTGTTGATCAGGATGTCGATCTTGCCGAACTTGTCGGCGACGCGCTTGGCCGCAGCGGTTACCGCCTCGAAATCGCTCGTATCGACCTTGTCGAAGGTGATGGCGAGCCCTTCGGCTGCGGCTTTTTTCTCCATTTCCTTACCGCGGGCTTCGTTACGTGCCCATACGACTACCTGTGCGCCTTCGCGTGCGAAACGCAGTGCCGTTGCTTCGCCGATACCGGCCGTGCCGCCCGTGACGATGGCGACTCTGTTCTCAAGTCTTTTCATGGTTATTTCTTTTTAGATGAATTCTTTGTTGTGTTTGAGCTTGGCGGTGCCCGTGATGCACTCTTTGCCGGCAGCATCGAGCAGCAGGCATTTGATCGTACCGATGTGTTTTTCGGTGTTTACGTCGATTACTTCAAATTCGGCCGTATATTTCTCCCCGGCGAAGACGGGTGCACGGAACGACATCTCCTGCGAGAGATAGATGGTGCCCTGTCCCGGGAAGAGCATGCCGAAGACCTTCGAGAATACGGCCGCCGAAAGGAATCCGTGCACGATGGGACGGCCGAACGGGGTTTTGGCTGCGAATTCCGGATCGAGGTGGATCGGGTTTTTGTCGCCCGTGATTTCGGCGAAAGCGATCACGCCTTCCTGCGTATAGGTCACTTCGTGACGGTATTTATCTCCTGTTTTGATCATGGCGGGCCTATTTTTTCATGGGTTTAAGATCCTTGGACACGATCAGGTGCGCTTCGGTAGCGGCCTGAACCTGTTCGACGGTGAATTCGGGATTGATTTCCGTCAGCACGATGCCTTCCGGGGTAATCTCCATGACGCCCATTTCGGTTACGATCATGTTCACGGAGCCTTTGGCCGTCAGCGGCAGCGTACATTTCTTGAGGATTTTGGGTGCGCCTTTGGCCGTGTGCTCCATGGCAAGGATCACCTTGTCGGCACCCGTGAGCAGGTCCATCGCACCGCCCATGCCGGGAGCTTTCTTGCCCGGGATGATCCAGTTGGCCAGGTTACCCTGGGCATCCACTTCCAGAGCGCCCAGGAAGCAGGCGTCCACATGGCCGCCGCGAATCAGGCCGAAGTTGGTAGCGGAATCAATGAAGCCGCCGCCGAAAGCCACGCTGGCAACGCCGCCGCCGGCGTCGATGACGTGGTAGGGATCATAGTTAGCATCGCCCTCTTTGGGGGTAGCACCGGCAGAGACGATACCCAGCTCAGCGTGGATGATCAGCTCAACGCCCTCGGGCAGGTAGGAGGGGATCATGGTGGGCAGGCCGATACCCAGATTGACGACATCGCCGTCCTTCAGCTCTTTTGCGCAGCGCTTGGCAATAAAGGCTTTGATTTCAGACTTTTCCATTACTTTCTGTCTCCTTCCACGATGTAGTCAACGCACATACCATAGGTATGAATGTTCTCGGGCTCGATATCGCCCACAGGGACGATGTATTCGCATTCGGCGATGACGGTGTCAGCGGCGGTGGCCATAACCACATTGAAGTTGCGCATGGTGCCCTTGTACCAGCAGTTACCGAACTCATCGCACTTATA
>OLZR01000492.1_pt1 | contig 21010 bp, 20 predicted proteins | sample 1644421 | NCBI WGS metagenome assembly OLZR01 (sample SAMEA103958132, study PRJEB25191) | human gut metagenome | biome: human-associated habitat [ENVO:00009003]; feature: intestine environment [ENVO:2100002]; material: feces | place: Germany | collected 2013/2015 | reverse complement strand
TACCATCGGGATTCACGGCCACCTTACCGGAGGTATCGGGGACCTGCTTAACAGTAACTAAAATTTTCATTTTTCCTTTTACCTCCTGACTTACTTAACGCCCAGATGGCTGGAGATGACCATACGCTGCACCTCGGAAGTGCCCTCGTAGATCTCGGTGATCTTCGCGTCGCGCATCATGCGCTCCACGGGATACTCACGGGTGTAGCCGTAACCACCGAACAGCTGCACGGCGCGGCGGGTCACATCGGAAGCCATTTCCGCGGCAAAGAGCTTTGCCATGGAAGAGTAGAATCCGCAGTTGGGATCGCCCACATCCTTGGCCTTGGCGGCGCGGTACACCAGAAGCTGGGCCGCGTCGGCACGGGTCTTCATATCCGCCATCTGGAACTGTGTGTTCTGGAACTGGCTCAGACGCTTCTTGAACTGCATACGCTCCTTGGTGTAGGCGATAGCCTCGTCAATGGCGCCCTCGCCGATGCCCAGAGCCTGGGCTGCGACGCCTACGCGGCCGCCGTCCAGCGTGCCCATGGCCACCTTGAAGCCCTTGCCCTCCTGGCCCAGCAGGTTCTCCTTGGGGACGATGCAGTCCTCGAAGATCAGGTCGGAGGTGGCGCTGCCGCGGATGCCCATCTTCTTCTCGTGCTTGCCGATGGAGAAGCCCTTGAAGCCCTTCTCCACGATGAAGGCGGAGATGCCGTGGTTGCCCTTGGTGCGGTCGGTCATGGCGAACACCACGAAGGTGTCGGCCTCGGTGGCGTTGGTGATAAAGCACTTGGTGCCGTTGAGAACGTAGTGGTCGCCCTCCAGCACGGCGACGGTCTGCTGGCCGGAGGCGTCGGAACCGGCGTTGGGCTCGGTCAGACCGAAGGCACCCAGCTTGCGGCCGCTGAGAAGGTCAGGCAGATACTTCATCTTCTGCTCCTCGGTACCGTAAGCGTAGATGGGGTAGCAGCACAGGGACGTGTGGGCACAGATGATAACAGAGGTGGTGCCGCAGGTCTTGGCGATCTCTTCAACGGCCATGGCGTAGGCCAGGTTGTCGCCGCCGGCGCCGCCGTACTTCTTGGGGAACGGGATGCCCAGCAGGCCCAGCTTTGCCAGCTTGGGGATGGTCTCGCTGGGGAAGCGCTCTTCTTCGTCGATCTCCTGCGCCAGAGGCTTTACCTCGTTCTGCGCGAACTCGCGGTACATCTTGCGGAGCATCTCATGCTCTTTGGACAGCGTGAAATCCATTTTGTATTCTCCTTTTTCTGCTTTCTTCAACAGGAAAAATTGGAAACAGGTTTTGCTTTCCCTTCCGTTTTGTGTGGCTATCTTATCAGATTATAAAATACATTTCAATATACTTTTCCGATATGTGGAAAAATGATTTTACAAATATTCCTCACATTTTTTGTGCACCTTGCCAGTTTTCTCTGTTTTTCCAGCAAATTCGACGGTTTTTTCCCTATTTGACATATAGGTATTTTCGTTTTGTTGTTAAATGTGTATGCAAAATTCTGAATTGCTTCATTTTTAGCTTTCCGTTTTTGCTTTTCCATTTTCCGAATTTTAATATTGAATTTTGGAAACTATCGTGATATAATGGCACCAACAGGAAAAAGAGAAAGAAAGGAAACAAGTCATGAACAACAATTTGTATATGTCCACGCTATTGAAGGCGTTTGACATTCTGGACTGTTTCGATGACGACCAGCAGGAGATCGGTATTTCCGATATCTCCGCCAAGGTGGGTTTGCCCGTCAGTTCCGTACACCGTATCATTCAGAGCTTAGAATTCAAAGGACTTCTGTCGCAGAATCAGGAGAGCAAAAAGTACGCGCTGGGCAGCAAGATGCTAAGCTACTCCCGCAAATGCAGCCAATACCAGCGTTACCAGCAGATCGCCGCCAGATACGTAGACGAGCTGTGCCGCATCACCGAAGAAAATGTAAATCTGGCCACCTGCTCCGGCGACCAGATCACCAACATCTACACCGCCGAAACGCACTTCGTCCTGCGGCCCAACTTCCCCCTGTACCGTCCCTTCCCTGCTCACTGCACCGGCGTAGGCCGCGTGTTTCTCAGCCACATGAGCGAGGCCGCTCAGAAATGGGTCTATGAGAACAGCGCCGACGCTATCGGGATGCCGCAGGAGGAATTTCTGGCGATGCTGCGCAAGGCCCGCAAGGATGGCTACGCGCTGGACGATCAGGCCTTTAACGCCGGTCTGCGCTGTGTGGCCGCCCCCATCTATCTGGGCGGCAATAAGCTGCTGTTCGCCATGTCCATCTCCGCTCCCGCCGCCCGGATGGACGAAGCCGCCTATGAAAACGCCCGCAAGCTGGTGCTGAAATACGCCGACCTGATCTCCCAGGAAATACAGTCCATTGAATTCCGTTTCTGAGATCTAATGCTTTCGTTATGAGTTAAGAGAGGAGTTCCTAATTATGAAAAAGCACACTTCCCTGAAAAATCTGGTGCTGTCCGCCATGTTCCTGGCCATCGGCCTTGTGCTGCCCTTCTTTATCGGCCAGATCCCCGCCATCGGCAAGATGCTGCTGCCCATGCATATTCCCGTACTGCTGTGCGGCCTGATCTGCGGCTGGCAGTGGGGTCTGGGTGTCGGCTTTGTGCTGCCGCTGCTGCGGTCGGTGCTGTTCAACTTTCCCGTCATGTACCCCAACGCCATCGGTATGGCCTTCGAGCTGGCCGTTTACGGACTGGTCATCGGGTATCTCTACGCCCACAGCAAGTGGCAGTGCGTCAAGGCCCTCTATAAGTGCCTGATCCCCGCCATGATCGCCGGCCGCCTTGTGTGGGGCGCGGTGATGATCGTGCTGATGGGTCTGGGCGGCAGCGCCTTTACCTGGCAGCTGTTCATCGGCGGCGCGCTGCTGAAGTAAGGAGGCAAGACGTACAATGAAAGCTATTGTTTGTGTCAAACAGGTTCCCGATACACAGGGCAAGGTTGCTGTCAAGGCTGACGGCACCATGGACCGTGCTGCGATGGCAACCATCACCAACCCCGACGACCTGAACGCCGTTGAGGCTGCCCTGCAGCTGAAAGATGAGACCGGCTGCGAAGTTGTTGTTGTTACCATGGGCCCGCCGCCGGCAGAAGGCATGCTTCGTGAGCTGATCGCCCGCGGTGCTGACCGCGGCGTGCTGGTATCTGCCCGTGAGTTCGGCGGTTCCGATACCTTTGCAACTTCCCAGATCCTGGCAGCTGCCGTTAACAAGATCGGCGTTGGCCCGGAGGATATCGTTTTCTGCGGCCGTCAGGCTATCGACGGCGACACTGCACAGGTTGGCCCGCAGATTGCTGAAAAGCTGCACCTGCCCCAGGTCACCTATGTTACCGATATCAAGAAGGACGGCAACTCCCTGATCGTCAAGCGCCAGCTTGAAGATGGCTACATGGAGCTGAAGGTGAACACCCCCTGCCTGCTGACCTGCATCAAGGAGCTGAACACCCCGCGTTACATGAGCGTTTCCGGCATTTTTGAGTGCTATGACAAGCCCGTTGAAGTGTTCGACTACAATGCTCTGAAGGATGATCCCCTCATTGAGACCGACACCATCGGCCTGAAGGGCTCCCCGACGAACGTTTACAAGTCTTTTGCTCCCCCGGTCAAGGGCGCCGGCATGATGGTTGAGGATGCTGCCCAGCTGGTTGGCATCCTGAACGACAAGCACCTGATTTGAGAGAGGAGAGAAGTACAATGGCTGAATTCAATGCAATGGACACCGCCGCCTTCAAGGGCGTGTGGGTATTCTGCGAACAGCGCGAAGGCCAGGTACAGGCCATCAGCTATCAGCTGCTGAGTGAAGGCCGCAAGCTGGCCAATGACCTTGGCGTTGAGCTGTGCGGCGTTGTGATGGGCAGCGAGGTCAACGAGGACTACCTCAAGGCTCTCGGCGGCTACGGCGCAGACCGCGTTTACTATATCGACAGCCCCCTGCTGAAGGACTACACCACCGATGGCTATGCCAAGGTTCTGTGTGACCTCATCATGGAGAAAAAGCCGGAAATTATGCTGATTGGCGCTACCAACCTGGGCCGTGACCTTGGCCCCCGCTGCGCAGCCCGCCTGCATACCGGCCTGACTGCTGACTGCACCCACTTGGATGTGGATGTCGCCAAGTATAAGGACTTCCTGCGCACCACCTCCACCATTGATGTGGACAACACCAAGTTTGAAGAGAACACCAACCTGAAGATGACCCGTCCCGCATTCGGTGGCCACCTGATGGCCACCATCATCTGCCCGCGCTTCCGCCCGCAGATGTCCACCGTGCGCCCCGGCGTTATGCAGACCCAGCCGTTCGACGAAGCTGGTGCTGCCAAGGTTGTTGTTGAGAAGGTTACCCCCGCTCTGACTGCTGACGATATCCATGTTGAGATCCTGGACATCAAGAAGAGCGCTAAGAAGCTGGTTGACCTGATCGGTGCTGATGTGGTTGTTTCCGTTGGCCGTGGTATCAGCTCTGACCCCGAAAAGGGCATTGCCCTGGCTGAAGAGCTGGCTGGTGCCCTGGGCGGCGTTGTCGGTGCTTCCCGTGCCGTTACCGATGAAGGCTGGCTGTCTGCTGACCATCAGGTCGGCCAGACCGGCAAGACCGTGCATCCCCGCATCTATGTTGCTCTGGGCATCTCCGGTGCCATCCAGCACGTTGCCGGCATGCAGGATTCCGAGACCATCATCGCCATCAACAAGAATGAGAATGCCCCCATCTTCGGCATTGCTTCCTATGGCATCGTTGGCGACCTGTACAAGGTCGTTCCCGAACTGATCAAGGAGATCAAGGCCGCCAAGGCATAATTTCTGCTGCTCATTTAAGGGCCGTACCCGCAGGGGTGCGGCCCTTTTTGCTGCCCGGCGGCAAGGCGGGGAAGAACGGCAGATAAATGTTTTGACGCAGAATTGCAATTATTTTCACAAATACCGTTTACAAATGCAAAGAAATAGGCAAGAATAAAAATGTTGCGTCGTTTGCGGAAACCTGCGGCGCGGCGGGCATGCCTGCTAAAAAATCCCGCTGTGCGGGCGTTTTTGGTGTGCCCCGAAAGTAACGTTTTGAAAACGGAGGTACATCATGGAAAAATTCTTCCACCTGAAAGAGAACCACACGGATGCAAAAACCGAAGTCATGGCCGGTATCACGACCTTTATGACGATGGCTTACATTCTTGCGGTCAACCCCAACATTCTGTCTGCAGCCGGTATGGATGCAAAGGCAGTTCTGATCGCCACTTCTCTGGCAGCATTTGTCGGTACCATGCTCATGGCGTTCCTGGCAAATTACCCCTTTGCACTGGCACCCGGCATGGGCCTGAACGCCTACTTTGCCTACACCGTTGTGCTCTCCATGGGCTACAGCTGGCAGATGGCTCTGCTGGCCGTCTTTGTTGAAGGCATCGTCTTCATCGTGCTGTCCCTGACCAGTGTGCGCGAGGCCATCTTCAACGCCATCCCCCTGACGCTGAAATCCGCTGTCAGCGTGGGCATTGGCCTGTTTGTTGCCTTTGTCGGCCTGCAGAACGCCAAGCTCATCGTCAACAGCGATTCCACCCTGCTGACCTACCAGCACTTCAAGGGCGAAACCTTCCACAGCGTTGGCATCGGTGCTCTGCTGACTCTGATCGGCGTGCTGCTGATCGCCGTTATGCTCATCAAGAACGTCAAGGGCGCTATCCTGTACGGCATTATCCTGACCTGGGTGCTGGGCATCATCTGCGAACTGACCGGCATCTACGTGCCGGATGCAGAAGCGGGCATGTACTCTGTCATCCCCACCGCATTCGTCAGCTTTGACTTCAGCTCCCTGGGCAATACCTTCGGCCAGGTGTTCAACCTGGATTTCACCAACTTTAATATTGGCAACTTCATCGTTGTTATGTTCGCTTTCCTCTTTGTCGACCTGTTCGATACCCTGGGCACCCTGATTGGTGTTGCTTCCAAGGCCGATATGCTGGACGAAGAGGGCAAGTTGCCCCGCATCAAGGGCGCCCTGCTGGCTGACGCTATCGCAACCAGCGCCGGTGCTGTGCTGGGTACTTCCACCACCACCACCTATGTTGAAAGTGCTTCCGGCGTTACCGAGGGCGGCCGCACCGGTCTGACCGCAGCTACCACCGCTGTGCTGTTCCTGCTGGCCAGCATTTTCAGCCCCCTGTTCCTGACCATCCCTTCCTTTGCAACTGCTCCGGCCCTGATCGTTGTTGGTTTCTACATGATGGGCGCTGTTGTCAAGATCAACTTCGACGATATGACTGATGCCATCCCGGCTTTCCTGACCATCCTGGTCATGCCGCTGGCTTACAGCATCTCCGAAGGCATTGCAATCGGCGTTGTTTCCTGGACGCTGATTAACCTGCTGTCCGGTAAGGCTAAGGAAAAGAAGATCACCCCGCTGATGTATGTTCTGACCGTGCTGTTCATCCTAAAGTACATCTTCCTGTAATTATAAGTTACAGCATTGCCAATAAAATGCGCCTGTGCTTGCTTTGAGCACAGGCGCATTTTTTATGCAAATTTTTGAAAGAGCGGTAAAAAATTAGCCAACAACCGCGGGGGTAGCCAGCAGTTCATCCGGAAGTTCGCCGTAATCTTCAGCGGATTCCTTGCTCATATTGTAACCAAAAGTTACACCAAGGGCGTTGGCGGCATCCGTCATCAGGGCGTCTACATCCACCAGTTCGCTGTCAGCCATAACGAACAGAACCTTGTCGTCAAAAGTGGCAACGCTGGCCTTGTCGGCCGCCACGCAGACCCACTTGTGCATGTCAATGCCGTCCAGCATGGCTTCGGCAATCTCATCACCATTGGCTTTGTCTTTCAGGCGCACCAGTACCATGCAGTAAGCCTGGCTGCCGACACCTGGCTCGCTGGTTACAGCGGCATCCACCTTGGTGATCTGCTCTTCGTTCAGGCCGGTCTGGTAGGGGTACCACTCGGCGTTGGTCAGGTCCACGGCGGTCGTTTCCACCATCATCAGGTCAACCGGGTGTGCGGCATAGATCTGGTCCACAATGCCGCTCAGCTCGGCATCCGGTTCCGGCTGGAGCGCAGCACTGCTGTCCTCCGGGTCAACACCGAAACCGGGATCGATCTCCATGTCCGGGTCCGGCTTGGTAGCCGGGGCGTTCAGGATGTCATCCGGGATGGCCGTTGGCTCCGGCGCTGTGGAGGAAGACGCGCCGGAATTTCCGCACGCAGCAAAGCTGGCAGCCAGCAGGGCAGCAGCCAGAAATAATGTCAGCTTTTTCATAAAAAATCTCCTTTATCTTGCGCGGCCCTGTATGATGCAGGGCTGCGTAGGTTGTGTTGTTGGAATGCGCAGCGGGGGCAAGCAGGGGGGCAGGGTGCGGCAAATGCGCCACTGTTTTTATTTTACCCCATTTTCCGTCAATATTTCACCGGGGGTAAAGGGAACATCCCATTCGTCCGTGGGCAGCGCGGGAAAGACCAGTGCCTCCGGGCAGAGCAAAAGTTTGGGGCCGGTCTGCCCAAAGCGGGTAAGAAACCGGTCATAATACCCGGCTCCGCGGCCAAGGCGCACCCCCTGCTTGTCCACAGCAAGGCAGGGAATCAAGGCCAGTGCGCCCGGCTCCAATGCGGCGATGGTGCGGCCGCCGCAGGGCTCCAGAATCCCGTACCGCCCCGGCTGCAGGTCGTTCAGGCTGGTGATTTCCACAAGCTCCATCCGCCCGTCATTGCCCGGCAGGCAGCGCGGCACGCACAGGCGCTTGCCGCTGACCAGGGCCTGCTGCAAAATAGCGGTGGTGTCCGGTTCGTCCCGCATGGAAACAAAGCAGAACACCGTGCCCGCCTGCCGCCATGCCGGCAGGGCAAACAGTTGCTGGGTCATGGCAGCGCCGATGGCGTGCAGGTCCAGATTTTTGCGCAGTGCCTTGGCCTGTGCGCGTGCCTCAGTTTTTGTCATCATGTTCACCTCGCATCCATTGTAGCATAAATTTGCGGGATAGGGGAGGGCCGGCCGCAATGTCATTTTCTGTTTTACGGTGCCCTCTTACCCAAATAAACGGATTTTTCCGCCCATTTGTTACAGCAAGGCGGCCATTTATTCGGGGCAACACCGCACAATTCCCGCCTTGCGGCTTAAGCACCGCTCCGGCAGCTGCGGCACGGCATCTGCGTTGCCAAAATGCTCGATAAGACATCCAGTATTATCTGCGCTTTTGGCTTGGCATCTGCCGCACCTCGCTCGCCGTATCGGCACTTAGAATTATGCGGTATTGCCTCAGGAAGTCTTGCACAAAAACCGGAAACAGAATATAATGTATCTGTATTATTATGTTATTCTGCGGGCAAAGCCCGAACGATAAAAGGAGAATATGAAAAAATGAGTAAGTTTAATTTTATTGAAACCGAAATCCCCGGCGTTGTTGTGATCGAACCGACCGTGTTTGGCGATGACCGCGGTTATTTTATGGAGACGTATCAGATCGACGATTTCGCCGCCGCCGGGATTGACAAGCCCTTTGTACAGGATAACCAGAGCCGCTCCACCAAGGGCGTGCTGCGCGGCCTGCATTTCCAGAAGAACCATACCCAGGGCAAGCTGGTGCGTGTGACCATGGGCGAAGTGTACGACGTTGCCGTGGACTGCCGCCCCAACAGCAAAACCTTTGGCAAGTGGGTGGGTGTGACCCTTTCCGCCGAGAACAAAAAGATGTTCTATATCCCGGAAGGCTTTGCCCATGGCTTTCTGGTGCTGTCTGATGTGGCGGAATTCTGCTATAAGTGTACCGACGTATATGATCCGACCGCAGAGGGCGGCATCCCCTATGATGACCCGACCGTCAACGTTCAGTGGCCGGACTGCGGCTGCGAGCATAAGACCAGCGCCAAGGACAAAGAACACACGCCCTTTGCCGAGCAGAAGTTTGAATACTTTGAAAAATACTGATTCAGGGGAACCGATGTGCAGAATTTAAAAAACTCGTTTGCAAGTTTCTGGAAATACCGCTACCTGCTGCAAAACCTCATCACGCGGGATTTTAAGCTCAAGTACCGCCGCAGCGTGCTGGGCGTTGCCTGGAGCGTGCTCAACCCGCTGCTGACCTGCCTTGTCATGTGGGCTGTGTTCGGCGCGCTGTTCAACCAGCGCGGGGATGGCATTGAGGATTTCCCGCTGTTTTTGATCATTGGCCAGTTGATGTTCAACTTCTTCCGCGAATCCACCAGCATGGCGATGGAAAGCGTGCTGAAAAACGGCCCGCTGCTGCGCAAGGTCTATATCCCCAAGTACATTTTTCCACTGGAAAAATGCTGCTTTGCGCTGGTCAACTTCTTTTTCAGCCTGGTAGCGCTCTTCTTTGTAGCGCTGGTTACCTGGTCCCATATTTCGCTGCGCACGGTGCTGCTGGCGGTGTATCCCATTGTTATGCTGTTCGTTTTCAGCCTGGGCGTTGGGCTGATCCTGTCCACGATGTATGTCTTTGTGCGCGATATCATGCACATCTGGGAGGTGTTCTGCACCCTGCTGGTATACGGCAGTGCCATTTTCTATGACCCCAGTCAGATGGCATCCTGGATGCAGGCTGTCATCAACCTGAACCCCATCTACTGGTACATCACGGCGGTGCGTTCCTGCGTGATGTGGGGCACCGGCCTGACCCTGAACATGGTGCTGATTCCTTTCCTGTGTTCTGCGCTCAGTCTGGGGATCGGTGTGTATGTATTCAAAAAGAACCAGGACAAATTTGTCCTGTATATGTAAGGGGGCTGCAAGATGAGCGAACAAAAGCAACAGCCCATTATTTCCATCGACCATGTTTCGATGCGTTTTAACCTGGCAAAAGAAAAGCACGAAAGCCTGAAAGAATATTTTGTGGCCCTTTTGCACGGCGGTGTACGATTTGATGAATTCTTCGCCCTTTCGGATGTTAGCTTTGACATTATGCCGGGGGATTTTTACGGCTTGATCGGCCTGAACGGCTCCGGCAAAAGTACGCTGCTGAAAGTGATTTCCGGCGTCTACAAGCCCAGCGCCGGTAAAGTGACGGTGAACGGCACCATTGCGCCGCTGATCGAACTGGGTGCCGGTTTTGACATGGATTTGACCGCGCGGGAAAACATCTACCTGAACGGCACGGTCCTGGGCTATACCCCCAAGTATATTGATTCCAAGTTTGACGATATTGTGGAGTTCAGCGAGCTGCAGGAATTTTTGGATGTGCCGCTGAAAAACTATTCCTCCGGCATGGTGGCGCGCCTGGCCTTTGCCGTGGCAACCATGACCAAGCCGGATATCCTGATTGCGGATGAGATCCTTTCGGTCGGTGATTTCCTGTTCCAGGAAAAGTGTGAGAAGCGCATGGCGGAGCTGCTTTCCGGCGGCACGACCGTGATTCTGGTCAGCCATTCCATTGAGCAGATTGAGCGCATGTGCAATAAGGTGGCCTGGCTGGACCACGGCCACCTGCGCCGCCTTGGCCCCACCAAAGAGGTGACGGCGGAATACCGCAAGTTTGAAAAGAAGGACGCCATGAAGGCGGACAAAGTGGAGGGATAAGGCGCATGGCACAGGACACGAACCAGAACCGCCCGGCGGATGTGGCCCAGGCGGACAGTGTGGGCGGCATGGCCAAACGCCTGCTGAACCCCGCCCATTTGTCAGACCTTGCCCGCCGCAGCGCCGCTACCCTGAAAGAGCAGGGTGCCGAGCAGCTGTGGCGCGATGTGACCTTCCGCGTGGGGCTGGCGTTCCACCATGATTCCTGGCAGCACCGGGCAGACCTGCCCCTGCGCCGGGAGCTGAAAGTCCAGCGCGCCGAGTACGCAGACGGCAAGCCGGGACCGGTGGTAAGCGTTGTAGTGCCACTGTACAACACGCCGGAAAAGTTCTTTGGCCAGATGCTGGCCAGCGTGCAAAAGCAGACCTACCCCCACTGGCAGCTGGTGCTGGTGGATGCTTCGGACGCAGCCCATGCCGAGTTCAGCACCCATGCCAGCAAGGCCGCGGCAAAGGATCCGCGCATCCTGTATAAGAAAGTGGAAAACGGCGGCATTGCGGCCAACACCACGGCAGGCTTTGCGCTGGCAACGGGGACGTATATCGCCCTGCTGGATCATGACGATGTGCTGTACCCCAACGCGCTGTATGAGAGCGTGAAAACCCTGCAAAGCCAGGGAGCCGAGCTGGTGTACAGCGATGAGATCGTGCTTTCGGCGGATTTGAAACAGCTGGGCGGCTACCACTTTAAGCCGGACTTTGCGCCGGACTATCTGCGCGGGGTCAACTTCATCACCCATCTGGCGGTGTTCTCCCGCGCATTGCTGGACCGTGCCGGTGCATATGAATCCAGTGAGTACGATGGTGCACAGGACCATGACCTGATGCTGCGCCTGACCGAACAGACCACGCGGGATAAAATTGCCCATATCAAAAAGGTGCTCTATATCTGGCGCGGTCATGCGGGTTCCACCGCGGCGGGCATGGAGGCGAAGCCCTATGCCCTGGCGGCCGGTATGCGCGCGATTGATGCCCAGCTCCAGCGGCTGAACCTGCCTGGCAAAGCCATGCAGGTGGAGGACGCGCCCGGTGCGTTCCAGGTGCGCTACGAGCTGACCGGCCACCCGCTGGTCAGCGTTATGATCCCCAACAAAGACCATATTGACGATTTGGACCGCTGCCTGAAAAGCCTGTATGCCAACGCAGGCTATGATAACTTTGAAGTCCTGGTCATTGAAAATAACTCTGAACAGCAGGAAACATTCGCCTACTACAAAACCATGCCGGAGCGTTACCCCAACAGCCGGGTGGTGACCTATGTGGGGCCGTTTAACTTTTCTGCCGTCAACAACCTTGGTGCGCGCTTTGCCAAGGGCGAGCATCTGCTGCTGCTGAACAACGATATCGAGGTACTCAGCCATGATTTTCTGCGGGAGCTGCTGAGCTATTCCCAGCGGCCGGATGTGGGTGCTGTGGGCGCAAAGCTCTATTACCCGGATGATACCATCCAGCATGCGGGCGTGATTATGGGCATCAACGGCAGTGCAGGCCACAGCCACAAGAGCTACCCGCGCAAGGCTGTGGGCGATTTGTACCGCCTTGTCACCACGCAGGACTATATGGCCGTGACGGGTGCCTGCCTGATGACCAAAACGGAGCTGTACCGCGCGGCGGGCGGCCTGGACGAAGCTAAGTTCGCCGTGGCCTATAACGATGTGGATTACTGCCTGAAGCTGTGGCAGAAGGGCCTGCTGAATGTGTACACCCCCCGTGCCGAAGCCTACCATTACGAGAGCAAGAGCCGCGGTCTGGACACCACCCCGGAAAACGCCGCCCGCTATGCCCGCGAAAAGGCAAATTTTTACACGAAGTATCACGAATATATTGATCATTATGACCCGTACTATAACCCGCATTTCAACAACCTGTTTGAAAACTTTGGGCTGAAATAAGGCGGGGCAGAGGTTAAAACAATGGTAAATAAGTTTGATACCCAGTTTTTGATCGAAGGCAGCAACCTGGACGAGGATGACATCCGCGCCGGGATCATGGCCAGCGCCGAGGGCGACTGCCTGATCGTGGTAGGGGATGAGGAAGTGGTGAAAGTGCATTACCACACCGATACTCCCTGGAAGGTGCTGGAATACGCCGCCAGCCAGGGTGATTTGCACAAGATCATTGTAGAAAACATGGAGCGCCAGGCAAACGGGCTGGATGGGTAAAGTATATCAGGATTTTTATGTTTGGTGAACGGCATGCAGTATCATACAAGAGTGCCAAACCGTTTGCAGGGATATGATTACAGCCAAAATGGTGCATATTTCATAACCTTCTGTACGCAGGGCAGAGGCCGTAGGGGCGCGCATTGCGCGCCCCTACGGTTTCCAACATCGTCCAACAATGAAAGAGCTGCGTAACCAAACACCTCCACCACCCCATTTGGCAAAAATCCTTCCATGACCACGTTATCCGTACCCAGATTGATTATGAAACCATCTGGCTGTACATCGATTCCAACCCCCAAACATGGCAGACGGACTGCCTGAACCCGAACCGGAACAAACCCCAACAATCTGACACCCGAAAGGACGTAACGTTATGAACCAGCAGGCCAAGCGCATCAAAGAACTATTTGGCTATGCCCATACCTTGACGAAGGAACAGGGCATTGGCACCATGTGCGTGCGCGCGGCGGGCTTTTTCAAACGGCGCTTTTTCGGCAAGCGGGCGCGGTACTGGCCGTCCAACATGGCGCTGGAAGCCCAGCGCAGCGACCCCGCGGCGGAAACCTTCCCCATCATTTCTATTTTAACGCCGCTGTACAATACGCCGCAAAACTTTTTAACAGAATTTCTCGATAGTGTGGAAAACCAGACCGCCCACAACTGGCAGCTCTGCCTGGCGGATGCTTCGGACGATGCCCACACCTATGTGGGGGAGCTGGTGCAAAAGCACGTGGCGGCCAACCCGCGCATTCGCTATGTGAAAATTGAAAACAAGGGCATTGCGGCCAACACCAACGCGGCGGCCCGGCTGGCACAGGGGGAATATCTGGCTCTGGCAGACCATGATGACATCCTGGCCCCGCACGCTATCTACTGCATGGGCAAAGAACTGCAAAAAACGGGGGCCGATTTCGCCTACAGCGATGAAGCCCTTTTCCGCAAAAGCCCCAAAACCGCCCATGTGGCCCACTTTAAGCCGGACTATGCGCCGGAATACCTGATGGCCTGCAACTACATCTGCCACCTGGCCGTGTTCCGCAAAAGTCTGTTTGATGCCATCGGCGGGGAGCGCCCGGAGTGTGACGGCGCACAGGATCATGATCTGTTCCTGCGGCTGATCGACGCCATGCAGACGAAAGACGCTAACGCCGCACCGCTGCATATCCCGCAGGTGCTGTATTACTGGCGGGTTCATGCGGCGTCCACCTCCGGCGGCACCGAGGCCAAGCCCTATGTGGTAAAAGCCGCGCAGAAAGCCGTGGCGGACCACCTGGCGGCAACCGGCCGCAACGGCAGGGTAGAGGAGGGCATCTTCCCCGGTACCTGCCATGTGCAGTGGGAACTGCCGGAGCCGGAACCGCTGGTGTCCATCCTGATCCCCAACAAGGACCATGTGGACGACCTGGAAAAATGTCTGTTCAGCCTGTACTCCAAAACGCGGTACGAAGCGTTTGAAGTGATCGTCATCGAAAATAACTCCACCGACCCCGCCACAAAGGCTTATTATGAAAAGCTGCCGGACCGCTATGCCAACTGCCGCGTGGTGGCTTACAGCGGCGGGTTCAATTTCAGCCGCATCAATAACTTTGGCCGCAAGTTTGCCAACGGCAAGTTCTTACTGCTGCTCAACAACGATATTGAAATCATCAGCGGAAACTGGCTGACCCAAATGGTGGCCGAAGCCAGCCAGCCCGGCGTGGCGGCCTGCGGCGCCATGCTGTATTACCCGGACGATACCATCCAGCACGCGGGCATTATCACCGGTTTGGGTGGGTATGCGGGCCACAGCCACAAGTACCACAAGCGCGGCGGTAGCGGGTACATGTTCCGCCTGGCCACCGTGCAGGATTATTCCGCCTGCACTGCGGCCTGCCTGCTGGTGCGCACATCGGCTTATGACGCCGTTGGCGGGTTGGATGAAGCCTTTACTGTTGCATTCAACGATGTGGATTTCTGCCTGCGCCTGCGGGAAAAAGGCTGGCGTATTGTGTGGACCCCCTATGCGGAGCTGTACCACCACGAAAGCAAATCCCGCGGTTCGGACGAGGAAGACCCCGCCAAAAAGGCCCGCTTTGCCAAGGAGCAGGCCCGCCTGTATAAGGTACACGGTAAGCAGAATATCCTGCATGACCCCTATTACAACCCGAACCTGAGCCTGGATTATGAGGATTTCCGCGAAAGCGGGGATCTGCGCAATCTGAAAAACGTGACCCTGTGACCCATGCCGGAAAAGCAGGGCAAAATCTGTGCAGTTTTTTTGCTGTTACGGCTTGCCACGCTATGCCGGATATGCTATAATCTAAATGTTACCGCGGCCCGGCTTTGGGCGTATGCCCTGCATCAGGGAGCCTTGATTGCCTTTTGCTGCGCCGTAGGCAAATATTATAAAGCGAGGTATTACTACTATGAGCCAGAAGTCTGCTATCGAAAAACAGCCCATCATTGCAAAAGCCGCCATCCATGAGGGTGACACCGGTTCTCCGGAAGTTCAGGTTGCGCTGCTGACCGCACGCATCAACCACCTGACTGAGCACCTGAAGACCAACAAGAACGACAACCACAGCCGTCGTGGTCTGTTCAAGATGGTCGGCCGCCGCCGTAACCTGCTGGCCTATCTGCAGAAGAAGGACATCAACCGTTACCGTGCTCTGATCGCTGAACTGGGTCTGCGCAAGTAATTCGCAAAACGGGCAGGGCGCTGTATGTGCGCCCTGCCCATTTTCTATATTTCAGCAGGTGTTCCGGCATTCATTTTTATTATGCTCTGCCGCTGGCCTGTAATAATATTGAATAAAGTTAGGGCCCCGAGGGAGAAGAACGGTACTTTGGCACTCCGGCCACCGTTGCCAGTCCATTATATCCCACTGCCTTTTACAATGTAATGTGCGGCACCTTGGTCAGTGTTGTAACTCCTAACTCCTCCCTCTTACCTCCTAACTTAATGTTTTTGGCCGCCCGCATGGTTTGTGCAGTAAATCGAACGCCGGAGCAAAACAACCGTTCCGCCGCTGGATTTATTGCTCAAAGCATGGGGCTGCCTGAACCGCATATTCCCACCAGGTATCAAAAATTATATCAGAAGGAGAATTACTATGGCACTGGAATTTGCATCCCGTAAGGCAACTTTCCCCAACTACCGCAAGTTTGAAACAACTTTTGCCGGCCGCCCGTTTGTGGTGGAAACCGGCAAGCTCTGCGGCCTTGCCAATGGCAGCGCAATGATCCGCTATGGCGAAACCTGCGTGCTGTGCAATGTTACCATGAGCGAAAAGCCGCGTGAAGGGGTGGATTTCTTCCCCCTGAGCGTGGAATTTGAAGAAAAGCTGTACGCCGCCGGCCGCATTCCCGGCTCCTTTATGCGCCGCGAAGGCCGCCCCGGTGAACACGCCATCCTGTCCTCCCGCGTGGTTGACCGCCCCATCCGCCCGCTGTTCCCCAAGGATATGCGCAACGATGTCTGCGTGACCATGACTGTGATGAGCCTTGACCCGGACTGCTCCCCGGAGATTGCCGGTATGAACGGCGCGTCTCTCGCCATTGCCATGTCGGATATCCCCTGGAATGGCCCCATCGGCGGCGTGGCAGTCGGCTATGTGGACGGCGAGATCGTGCTGAACCCCACCAAGGAGCAGCGCGAGCGCTCTGACCTGGCCCTGACCCTGGCTGCCAGCATGGAAAAGATCGTCATGATTGAAGCCGGCGCCAACGAAGTGACCGAAGAGGTCATGATGGACGCCATCAAGGCTGGCCATGAGGAAATCAAAAAGCTGCTCACCTTTATGAACGGCATTATTGCAGAGATCGGCAAGCCGAAGAAGAGCTTTACCCCGGTGGAACTGGACCACGCTCTGTTGGCGGATGTGTACGCCAAGCACCTGGAAGATGTCAAGGCTGCCATGAACACCGACGACAAAAACGTCCGCGATGCCGCCATGCTGCCCATCATGGATGCTATTGCCGAGGAACACCCCGAACTGAACGCCGCCGACCTGGATCTGATCAGCTATAAGCTGCAGAAGAAGGTTGTGCGCACCTGGCTGCTGGAAGAAGGCAAGCGTGTTGACGGCCGCGGCATCAATGAGATCCGCCCGCTGGCCGCCGAAGTCGGTGTGCTGCCCCGTGTGCACGGCTCCGGCCTGTTCACCCGCGGCCAGACCCAGGCCCTGACCATCTGCACCTTGGGCTCCACCAAAGATGCCCAGATTATGGACGACCTGTCCGACACCCCGCTCAAGCGCTACATCCATCACTATAACATGCCGCCGTACTCCACCGGCGAAGCCCGCGCACCCCGCAGCCCCGGCCGCCGCGAGATCGGCCACGGCAACCTGGCGGAGCGTGCCCTGATCCCCGTGCTGCCCAGCATGGAAGAGTTCCCGTACACCATCCGTACCGTTTCTGAAATCATGAGCTCCAACGGCTCCACCTCTCAGGCTTCTATTTGCGCTTCCACCCTGGCCCTGATGGATGCTGGTGTGCCCATCAAGGCACCGGTTGCCGGTATCTCCTGCGGCCTGATCACCGATGGCGACCCGCTGCACGGCGGCCGCTGGATGACCATGCTGGATATCCAGGGCGTGGAGGACTTCCACGGCGATATGGACTTTAAGGTTGGCGGCACCCGCCGCGGTATTACCGCTATCCAGATGGATATTAAGGTGGACGGCCTGACCTATGATATTGTGGCCGAAGCACTGGAAAAGTGCCGCAAGGGCCGCCTGTTCATCCTGGACGAGATCATCAAGCCCTGCATTGCCGAGCCGCGCGCAGAGCTTTCCAAGTATGCACCCAAGATGTTCAGCATGCAAATCCCCGTTGACAAGATCAAGGACGTCATCGGTAAGGGCGGCAAGGTCATTCAGGAAATGTGCGCCAACTTCAACTGCAAGATCGACATTGAGGAGGACGGCCACGTCTTTATCTCCGCTGTGGATCAGGACGACGCCAAGCGCGCGATTTCCACCATCAAGACCATTGTGGAAGATCCCGAAGTGGGCGCTATCTACAAGGGCCGCGTGACCCGCCTGATGAACTTTGGCGCATTTGTTGAGATTGCCCCGGGCAAGGAAGGTCTGGTTCACATCTCCAAGCTGGACGACCATCGTGTAGAGCATGTGGAAGATGTTGTTGCTGTGGGCGATCCCATCATCGTTATGGTAACCGACATCGACCAGCAGGGTCGCATCAACCTGTCCCGCAAGGATGCCCTGGCCGCCATCGCCAAAAAGCGCGCGGAACAGCAGCAGTAAAATTACGGGAGTTTTGTCCCTTCTTTGAAAAGAAGGGAACCGAAGAAACTTTAATAGAATAAAAACAGGCAGTGCCGCTCCCGGAAAGGGGAGAAGGACACTGCCTGTTTTGGTATTGGGTAAAAAAGAAAGTGGGTACTTGAACAGAAAAACAGCGCAGAATCTTTCGATTCTGCGCTGTTTTTATATGGAGCGGGTGAAGGGAGTCGAACCCTCGTCCCCAGCTTGGAAGGCTGATGTACTAGCCGTTGTACGACACCCGCATTGAATACTTGTTTATTTTACCGCACGGGTGCCGGTTTGTCAATAGCGGATTGCCGATTTTCAGCTGCTCCGGCCTGATCCGGCGTGTTTTCACTCAGCGTTTTTACCGCCGAGCAAAAGAACCAGGAATTCCCTCAAAACTCTTTGCGCTGATAAATTTGTACGCTCAAGGCCCAGCTGCCAAGGTAGAGCAGCAGCACGGCCGCGCAGGGCAGCAACAAAAGCACCGGCTGCGCGGTGAGGGCATTGCCCAAAGCGTCCAGCTGGGAAATGACGGAAGAACGCTGCAGATAGGGCAGATGCTCCATGGCAAAAATTATGAGGAAAACACCAAAGAATGCGACCAGGTACACCCAGGTGCGGGCACGCACCGCGCCGAATTTGTAGGAAAACGGCATGTTGACGGCAAACAGCAGCAGGGAAAACGCGGCAATGAGCAGAATCGAGAATGCCGCTTCCAACACATCTGTGTATTGGCCGGTAAGGAAAATCCCCACCGCGGCGCAAACGCTGCCAAACAGGGTGAACAGTAGCCCCAGCAGGTACTTGCAGCCAACAACCTGCCCCGGTGTGACCGGCAGGGTGCGGGCATAGGTATCCCAGTGGGCGTAATCATCAAAATTCATGGTGCTGGATGCGTAAACGCCGCACACGGCAACCAGCGCATAACACAGGTAATCCATATGCAGGCAGACCGCCATGCCAAGATAAAGCACAACCATAATAAGGAAATTTTTCTTGTAGCTGTTCATCAAAATGGCCCAGTCTTTGCACAAAAGACCTTTCATTGTTAACCCTCCTTGCTGGTCAGGCGCATGATGTCATCAATGCTGGCGACATCGCATACCACACCGGGCAATGCGCGCAGGACGCTGACCCGCGGGTGTACCAGGCTTTCGCAGCCGGCGGCGGTGCGGCAGGTGGCGGCGATCCACTCCGGCGGCAGGCGGTCAAGGTCCTGCTGGCTGCACCGCAGAATGCCGTATTCTTCCATCAGGTCATCCTTGTTTTTGGCAAACAGCAGCTGCCCGTGGTGCAGGTAGGCAATGGTATCGGCGATCTGTTCCAGGTCGGTGGTAATGTGGCTGCTCAGCAGCACGCTGTGGCGCTCATCCTGGATAAAATCAAGCAGGATATCCAAAATCTCGCTGCGGGCAGCGGGGTCCAGCCCGGAGGTGGCTTCGTCCAGCACCAGCAGCTCCGGCCGGTGGGCCAAAGCGCTGGCAAGGTTCAGCTTCATCCGCATGCCGCGGCTGAGTTCTTTGATGCTCTTTTTCGGCGGCAGGTGGAACTGCTCCAGCAGAGCGGCGAAATAACCGGCATCCCACGCTGGGCCAAATATGCCGCGCAGGCTGGCACCAACCTGTGCGGGGGTCAGCGATTCATAAAAATAGGCATCCTCAAACACAACGCCAATTTTCGCGCGCACGGCGGCATCATCTGGGGTGGCGCTCAGCAGCTCCACGGTGCCGGCATCCGGGCGGTTTACACCGGTCAGCAGTTTGAGCAGGGTGGTTTTGCCCGCGCCGTTTTCACCAATCAGGCCAACAATGCTCCCGGCGGGAATTTCCAGGTTCAGCGGGCCAAGGGTAAAACCGTGGTAATGTTTTGCCACACCATGCAGTGCGGCGGCCAAAGGTTCAGCCATCATAATTCCTCCCACAAAAGGTCAAGGGTTTCGCGCACTTCGTCTTTGGTAATGCCGCCGCGCCGCGCGGCATCAATGGCGTGCTGCAGGTGCTCTTCCATCTGTTTTAAGCTTTCCTCCCGGTGTAGGGCCGGGTTTTGCGGCGCAACAAAGCTGCCGCGCCCCGGCATGGTGGTAATAAAACCATCGGCCTCCAGGTCCTCATACGCACGCTTGGTGGTGATCACGCTGATGCGCAGCTCCTTCGCCAACAGGCGGATGCTGGGCAGTGCATCGCCCTGCTGCAATTCGCCGTTCAAAATTTTGGCTTTGATCTGCCGGGTGATCTGCGCGTAAATGGGTTCCTGGCCGGAATTGGAGATATACAGCTCCATGCCGTGTTCCTCCTTGCAATCTGAACTGTTCATATGCTATATATACAGTATATACGCGATATACACAGCTGTCAACAGGTAAAATAAAAAAATCCCCGCCCATATTCAGGGCAGGGATGGGAAAAGGCGGGAACAGGCAGTCAGGTTTCCGCAGCCGATTCTTCCTCCGGTTCGCTCACCGGCAGGCCGCGGTGCTCCACCGGGGTGGAAAACACGATCTGCGTGCGGGTACGGCCAAACTGCTGCAGATGGTTGATAAAGGTATCCAACTCCTGCGTGGTGCCAAACAGCACTTCAATCAGCATGCTGTAATCGCCAGTCACGCAGTTGCACTCCACAACATTGCCGCAGCTTTGGATGTAGGGGTAAAACTCCGGCTTGAGCTTGGGGTCCATATCCAGGTTGATGAACGCCTTGACCAGCTGCCCCAGCTTGAGCGGGGCAACCTGCGCCTGATAGCCGGTCAGTACGCCGTCTTTTTCCAGTTTGGCAATGCGGGCCGAAACCGCAGGGGAGGACAAAAACACCCGGTCGGCAATTTCTTTCAGCGGGGCGCGTGCGTTTGTTTGCAGAATATCAATGATTTTGCGGTCAATGCGGTCCATACCATCCACCTCCATTATAAGTAAAAAAGGGAACAATGCAGCCGCCAACAAGGGCGGACGACATTGTCCCCATAAATTACTTAAAATTCTAACACAAAAAACGGAAAAGGTAAAGTGGATTGCAAAATTTTATGGCAATACCGCATAATTCTAAGTGCCGATACGGCGAGCGAGGTGC
>OLZR01000466.1_pt1 | contig 21865 bp, 19 predicted proteins | sample 1644421 | NCBI WGS metagenome assembly OLZR01 (sample SAMEA103958132, study PRJEB25191) | human gut metagenome | biome: human-associated habitat [ENVO:00009003]; feature: intestine environment [ENVO:2100002]; material: feces | place: Germany | collected 2013/2015 | reverse complement strand
CAGAAGGCCGATGGAGATGAACATCTGGCGCGCGCCGACCGACAACGACTTCGGCGCCGGACTGCAACACAAAATGGCCGTCTGGAAACAGCCGGAAATGAAACTCAAGACGCTGACCCATGCCGAGGCCGACGGCATCGTCACGGTGAAGGCCGGCTATGAAATGCCCGGGGTGCAGGCCACGCTGGAGATCGAATACGCCGTCGTTCCCGACATGTTCCGCTTCGGCATGCGCTTCGAGATGCCCGAGGCGTTCGACCGCCTGCAATACTACGGCCGCGGCCCGGGCGAGAACTACGCCGACCGCAAATCGTCGGCCTTCGTGGGACTTTACCGCCAGAGCGTCGACGAGCAGTTCCACCCCTACATCCGCCCGCAGGAGACCGGCACGAAGAGCGACCTGCGCTGGTGGCACCTCGCGGACATCGGCGGACGGGGTCTTACGGTGACCTCCGACGCTCCGTTCTCCGCCTCGGCGCTTCACTACCCGCAGGAGTCGCTCGACGAAGGCCCCGCAAAACGGCAGGGACACTCGCCCGAGGTCGAAAAGCAGAAGAACGTTTCGGTATGCCTCGACAAGGTGCAGTACGGACTGGCGTGCGTCAACTCGTGGGGCGCGCTGCCGCTGCCCGAATACCGGATTCCCTACGCCGACTACACGTTCCGCCTGAAGATCGCGCCTGCGACCCGCTTATAAGCCGCGCCACACGCCCGAAGGCCGGAGTCCCCCGCGGATTCCGGCCTTTTTATCGGCCGCAGGACTTGCCGGGGAGACAAAAAATGCGCATCTTTGTCGTCCGTTAAACGATCCCGAACATGTTATACACCGAAGATACGCGCATCGAAGCGCTGGCCGTACACGTCGTCGGCAACAAATCGAAGGACGAACCCCTGACGGTCTCGCCCGAACTCTCGGTACAGGTCACCGACGAAGGGCTGATGCGCACGCTCACGGCCTATTTCCTCGGCGGCTTCAAGAGCGAGGAGTGCTACAACCTCCACCACGAGACCGACCTCGGATGCAACGAGGTCTGGAACTTCGCATGCAGGATCTTCGACGACCCGGAGGCGCTCCTCGAACATTCGGTGAGTCTGGCCAAGCACCTCTACGAGAGCGGCATGCACCCGCAGATCAAGGGCGGCGAATTTTACACGGCCTACTTTTCGGACTGCAATTTCGGCGGCGAACGCTGCGACGCGCTGGGGCTGTTCAAGTCCGAGACGCGCGACACGTTCCTCGACGTCGAACAGCAGGCCGGAGGGGTGCACATCGTGGCCCGCGAAGGCATCGACATCAAACGGCTGGACAAGGGAGCCGTCATTTTCAACACGGAACGCGAGGAGGGGTTTGCGGTCTTCGTCGTCGACAACACCAACCGCACCGAAGCACGCTACTGGATCGACGACTTCCTGCGCGTGCGCCAGCGGCAGGACAACTACCACAATACGCACAATACGCTGGCGATGTGCAAGAAATACGTCACGAAACACCTCTCGAAGGAGTTCGAGGTGTCGAAGGCCGACCAGGCCGAGCTGCTCAACGAGACGATGAAGTATTTCCAGGAGCAGGAGAGCTTTTCGATGGATGATTTTTCGGAGAAGGTGATCCGCCAGCCGGAGGTCGTGGAGAGCTTCACGCGCTTCCGCCAGGAGTACGAACAGGACCGCGACATCCGCATCGAGGACGAATTCGGCATCTCGGATTCAGCCGTCAAGAAGCAGGCGCGGTCGTACAAGAGCGTCATCAAGCTCGACCGCAATTTCCACATCTACGTCCACGGCAACCGCAACCTGCTGGAGCAGGGCGAGGACGAGAAGGGCAAGTTCTACAAAGTCTATTACGAAGAGGAGGAGTAGGACTACCCGAGCATGCCGCCCAGCACCAGACCGAACAGCACGAGGAACAACGCCCAGTGGCACAGCCGGAGGTAATGACGTCCTCCGGCTTTTTCACACAGCAGCGACACCAGCCAGAAGACGCACCAGCCGCCGAACACCAGCAGCAGCAGGAGTTCGAGCGCGAAATTGCGCGGCAGGACGCTCGTCCCCAGCAGCAAAAGAAAAGCCGCGCAGAGGAACAGGTCCACTGAAATCATCTGAACGCCGCAGCGGCCCATCAGCCACGCCTCGTAAGCTCCGGAAGGGGCCGTTGCCGCATCGGGGCGCGCCGCCGAGTAGAAGCGGTTGCCTGAAAACACGTGTACGAAGAATGCGGCGGCGAGCAACGCTCCGGCCGCCAGAAACCATCCGTTCATCATCATCCCATTTTACGGTAAATACACTCCGGCATGTGCCGGATCAGCCACGCAGGCAGCTGCCAGCGGCGTGTGACGACCGCCACGCTACGGCGGCGGCGGATGGCCCGCACGATCCCCTCCACAACCCGGTCGACGGGCATCACCCAGAACAGCCCCTCGCCCTTGGCCATCTCCGTCGCGACGAATCCCGGACGGATGTCGGTCACCGGGAGAGGCAGTCCGGACTTCGCAGCCCGCTGCCGCAGGCCCTCGGCATAGTTGATCTGATAGGCTTTCGAGGCGTTGTAGGCCGGAGCCGCACCGCCGCCGCGCAGGCCCCCGACCGACGTGATGACGACCAGATGGCCGCCGCCCCGCTCCTCGAAACGGCCGTAGGCCCAGTCGACCGCCGCGGTCCAGCCCACGACGTTGGTGCGGATGGCCGGCTCTTCCAGCGCATAGTCCAGTCCGGGATTCAGGTCGCCGGTTCCGGCGCTGACCACGCACAAATCCATGCCGCCCAGCTCTCCGGCGAGGCGTTCCAGCGCCGCACAGGCGGCGGCAGGGTCCATGATGTCGGCCGCGGCGTAACAAAAGCTGCCCGGACGGCTGGCCGCCAGCTCCTCCAGCAGCGCCTCGCGCCGCCCGGTCACGCCGACCCGGTATCCTTCGGCCGCAAGGCGTTCGGCCAACGCCCGGCCGATGCCGGAAGTGGCCCCGATGACAATCGCTCGTTTCATGGAAACAAAGTTAACGGGTGCGCCCCAAAAAAACGTTGACGCAGATCAAGAAATCAGCGGACACGGCGGCGGATGCGGCTCAACGTCTCGGGACGCACGCCCAGATAGGAGGCCAGTTCCCGCAGGGGAACGAGCTGCAACACGTCGGGACAACGCTCCGTCAGGGCCTCGTAGCGTTGCTGCGGCGAGGCGGCATAGCGGTCCAGCAGGCGTTCGTAAACCTCGGCCAGCATGTGTTCGGCCAGCCTGCGGCCCAGCCGCTCGCAGGCGGCATCGGTGCGGTAGAAGGTTTCGAGCCGTTCGCCGGGAACAAGCAGGGCCTCGGCGCCGCACATCGCCCCGATCGTCACCTGCGACGGCGCATCGACGCACATCGAGATATAGTCGCCGACGAACTCTCCGGCAAAGGCGTAACCCACGACATGCTCCTCTCCCGCGACGTCGGCGTGCACGTAACGGAAAGCGCCCTGCACGACCAGTCCGCAGCGGTGGCTGCGGAGTCCCTGCCCGGAGAGGCGTTCGCCGCGGGCGAAACGCCGTACGACGCCCTCGCGGCGGATAAAGGCGGCGAGTTCCGAAAATTCGGCCTCCGTTATGTAGCGGTTGAAATTCACGGCCGTAAAGATAATCCATCAATTTGGGAGAACCAAACGAAGGCATCAAACATGCTCTGCCTCGCGGCCTTCGCGCTGCTCTGGATCGCCGGTCCCGGGCGGTATGCCGCCGACAGCCGGATCGCCCGGCGGCTCTGCACCCGGCCCCCTGAAAGCCATTCGCACGCCGTCGGCACGCCACCTCGCAGACAAACGCCGCTCCGCTGGCCCGGATTTTGCCGCCCGGAAAGAAAAACCACACCGTCATGGCTCCGAAAACCAAAACTCCCGACCGGCTCACCGTCGAAGAACGCCGCGAACTTCCCGCATCGGCGTTCGGAATCCCCGAAACGCGCGAATTCCCGCTCGTCGACGCAGCGCACATCCGCGCGGCGGAAGCCTATTTCCGTTACGCGCCCGACGACAGGAAAGCCGCCCTGGCGCGCCGCATTCTCGCCCGCGCCCGCGAAATGGGCGTCGACGTCCGCAGCCGTGTGATCCGCGGCTGGGCCGGGGAGGCGTAGGAACCGAAAAAATCGCTATCTTTGTCTGCACGGGCCGCCGAAAGACCCGTGCGGATAGATATGGAAACAATCACCGAATTTCTCATCGACTGGGGCTACTGGGGCCTCTTCCTCTCGGCGCTGATCGCCGGAAGCGTCCTGCCTTTCAGCTCCGAGGCGGTGATGGTGGTGCTCGCAGGCATGGGGCTTGATCCCGTGGGATGCGTCGTCGCGGCCGCGCTGGGCAACACGCTCGGCGGCATGACCTGCTACTGGATCGGGACGCTGGGCAAGACCGAATGGATCACCCGGCTGGGTGTCTCGACGCGCCAACTGGCCCGGGCGCGGAAATTCCTCTCGGGACGCGGGGCGCTGATGGCCTTCTTCGCCTTCCTGCCCACCATCGGCGAGGCCATCGCCATCGTGCTGGGACTGATGCGCAGCAACGTGTGGCTGACCGGCGGCGCGATGCTCGCGGGCAAGACCCTGCGTTACATTGTCGTACTGGCGACCTTCCGGGGCGCCCTATCCCTTTTCTGATATGGAAATTCGCAAAACCGAAACCCCTTCGCGGGAACTGTTGCTGCTGGCCGACGAGGTCGAAGCCTCGGTGGCCGACTACATCGGCCGCGGAACGTGCTACGCCGCCTGCGACGACGGCCGGATCGTCGGACAGTACGTGCTGATCCACACGCGGCCCTTCACGGCCGAGGTCGTGAATATCGCCGTCGTGCCCGACCGTCAGCGGCAGGGCATCGCCACGGCCCTTTTGGCCCACGCCGTCGACACGGCCCGCCGGGCGGGGTTCCGCCTGCTCGAAATCGGCACGGGCAATTCGGGATTCGGGCAGATCGCCCTCTACGAACGCTGCGGATTCGTCCGCTGCGGCATCGACGTAGACTATTTCCGCAAGCACAGCCCTACGCCGATCTTCGAAAACGGCGTGGAGTGCCGCCACATGGTGCGCCTGCGCATGGAGTTCATGTAACCATGTCCGTTTCGTGGAACCCCTGGCACGGATGCCGGAAAATCAGCGAAGGCTGCCGCAACTGCTATGTCTACCGGCAGGACAGCCGCCACGACAAAGACAGCCGCGAAGTGCGGCAGACGGCGATGTTCGACCGTCCGGTGCGCCGTAGCCGCGACGGACGGTTCAAGGTCCCCGCCGGCGAGATGGTCTACACCTGCTTCACATCGGATTTTCTGCTGGAGGAGGCCGACGCCTGGCGTGCCGAGGCCTGGGAGATGATGCGCATCCGCCACGACCTGCGGTTCCTCTTCTTCACCAAGCGCATTGACCGGCTGGCCGCCGTACTGCCGCCCGACTGGGGCGACGGATATGAGAATGTCGTCATCGGCTGCACGGTCGAAAATCAGGCGATGGCCGATTACCGGCTGCTGCTGTTCCTCGCGACGCCGGTCCGCCACCGGCTCATCGTCTGCGCCCCGCTGCTGGGACCGCTCGACATCGCACGCTATCTCTCGCCCGCCGTCGAGGAGGTCTCGGCGGGCGGCGAATCGGGCAACGAGGCCCGGCCGTGCGACTACGCCTGGGTGCTCGGGCTGCGTGAACAGTGCGTGGCGGCAGACATCTCCTTCTGCTTCCACCAGACCGGGGCGCGGTTCGTAAAAGACGGGCGCATGTACCGCATCCACCGCCGTTACCAGCACTCGCAGGCCCGCAAAGCGGGAATCGACTATCGGCTCAAACGCTAAAAAGACGTGCGGAAGGAACCCGGTCCGGCGAACAAACAGTGACGCCTCATTTTGCTTTGTCCGGAAATTCCATGAAGAATCTCCCAAAAGCCGGACCGGGTTACAGTCCGATGCAGAAAAACGTCGTAACTAGTTAATTCTCTGTTAGTTACGACGTTAACCGATGCCACAAAAAGACACGCTGTAAAGAGGCGGCAAAACCTTGTTTGACGCTTCATTTCAGGTGTCCGATATTCTCGGAAAAATGTAAAACTCGGGTTCGGAGTCCGAATTTGGGCGGTTCTTTTCCCTCACCGGAGCGGGTCGCCGGAGGGGTGTGACTCCATGAGCAAAGGTAGTAATTTTTGCGCGAACTCCAAGCCCCGGCAGAGGATTTTTTCGCCGAGATTTGTGATGCGGGTATAAGGAATGTTGATATCTGTGTTGAGGAGGAGGTGAACAGGTAGACATCAAGTGTAGTCTGCCGTGTGGCGTTGCACTCAACGAGGGGGGGGTATGTCCGAAGTGCGGGTATCGCAAAAAGAAGTAACCGTCACACTCTGTGGATAGAGTAGTCGGGTTCCGATTTTTCGGGGCCCGACTTTTTTATTCTGTTGAGAACTTCCGGCCGGTTGCAAGGAAATTTCTCTTCGCAGTTCGTGTTCCATGGTGAGTATTGCTTAAATGGAAGATATTGATTATATTTGTAAGGAATACTATTTTATTTGTTTTGTGGTATAAATAGCATTTATGAATAACATGATAGCGTTTGATGTCTTAAATCCAGGTGAGGTGGCCATGCGGATTGCGGCGAGAGTCAAAGCTCGGAGATTGGAGCTGGATTTAACGCAGGAGGGTTTGGCTGTGAGAGCAGGAATCAAGTTCGCAACCTATCGCAGATTTGAGCAGACGGGGGAGATTTCGTTGAAGGGGTTGCTTCAGATAGGCTTTGCCTTGAATGCCCTCTCGGAGTTCGACGCTCTTTTTGCGCAGAGGCAATATCAATCGCTCGATGAAGTCTTGAATGAGCAAAGTGTCACGCGTAAACGAGGCCGGAAAAATGAATAGCATCAAACAAATCGAAGTTCTTCTTGCGGATCGGTTGGTGGGGCGTCTGGCTCTGACCAAGGAGGGGTTGTGTGCATTTGAATATGCTCCCGATTGGCTCGGTTCGGGTTTCTCCATTTCTCCCTTTGAGTTGCCTTTGCGAAGCGGTGTTTTTATTGCCAAACCGCGTCCGTTTGAGGGCGGATTCGGTGTCTTCGATGATTGCCTGCCCGATGGATGGGGCCTCCTTATCCTGGATCGCTACTTGCAGCAAAAGGGAATCAATCCTCGCGCGCTTACTCTGCTGGATCGCCTCGCATTGGTTGGGTCATCGGGACGTGGGGCCCTGGAGTTTCGTCCGGATCATAGTGTCGTGACGCGACAGGATTATGCCGATTTCGAGAAGCTGGCATTGGAAGCAGAGCGGATATTGGACAGCGACGAATATAGAGGGAAAGGCATCGAGGAATTTCAAGACCGTGGTGGCTCTCCGGGTGGCGCACGTCCCAAGATCTTCGCCCGTTATGAAGGCAAAGAGTGGCTGGTAAAATTTCGTGCCAAGAGAGATCCGCAGAATATCGGTATAGATGAATACCGCTATTCGCTGCTTGCTAAAGAGTGCGGAATCGAAATGCCTGATACACGGCTTTTCGAAGGCAAGTATTTTGGTGTGGAACGTTTCGACCGAACGCCTCAAGGCAAGTTGCATGTTGTTAGCGTGGCTGGTCTTATCGGTGCCGATTATCGGTTGCCCAGTATCGACTACAAGCATATTTTTCAAGTGTGCGCCGTGTTGACGCATAGTGTGGCCGAGTTGTGGAAAGTCTATCGACTGATGGTGTTCAATTATCTCATCGGCAACAAGGATGACCACGCTAAGAACTTCGCTTTTATTCATCGGGATGGCGATTGGCATTTTGCTCCGGCCTATGACTTGTTGCCCAGCGATGGCATTAACGGTTTTCGCACGACTTCAATCAATGTCAGTATCGAACCGACGAAAGAAGATCTTTTGGCTGTAGCGGTAAAGTCTGGGTTGAACGAGCAAGAGGCGGATACAATGTTTGATAGGGTGCGAGAGCGGGTTAGTAATAAGAGATAATTATAAGATAAGATCTGAACTCATTTAAAGAAATTACATAATCATGAGTGTTTTGGAACTACTACCGAATATTAATGTTGTAAAATCCACTAAGCTGGATAGTCGGTCAATATTGTTCCTAAAGACATTCCTTCCTGATAGTCTTGTTGATTGTCGTCAACTTCAAGAAGGTGGCACCTTGCCGAATATTGACGGTTATCTTGATGTCCTTTGCCCCGACGGAAGAGCACGAGAAAAAATTTCGGTTCAAGTCAAGCATCTTACATATCCGGAGAAAAAAGGGAAAGTGTATTATGATATTCCCATGTCGATCTATGCATATGCGGAACGACATAAAGGCGAACTTGTCCTTTTTATAGCTTGCGATTATGACTCTCGCATATTCTATTGGCGGAATATTGATACGACTGCCATCGAAGAGTTTAAAAATAAATCTGATCGTATCCGAACTAAGGCTAGATATTATTTTAAAGACAACGAAAAATGTGGTGAAAAGAATGTTGAAGCGACCATCGAGCTTTGGCGTCAGTTGTACAAACAGAAGATGGAGTCCATCAAGGATGATAAGTATCTGGCAAACCAGTTTGCTTCGCGGCAAAAAATGTACTTCAGTGCCGTTTCTTCCGAGTTGCATGGGGTGATAGACTCGCATATACCTCGACATCAGGTTGATGAGATTGTGCAATGGATTAGCAAGGATCCTGTTCAGAACGAAGGGCATATCTGTCTCTTGGTGGGTGATGCAGGAGTCGGAAAATCCGCTGTGTTAAAAGATTTAATAGCAATACTGTCTGAGAAGGGTATTAAGTATTTGTGTGTTAAGTCCGACGCTATTGATGATAATGGCAACCCCGTCTCTTTGAGCAATATGCAGGATACATTGGCGTATTACAGCACGGAAGCAGATAAGGTGATTTTGATTGTTGACCAGATTGATGCGCTGTCTCAATCCCTTACGAATGATAGAACGCATCTGAATATGATGATGGCTGTATTGTCTTCATTGAATAATTGGCCGAATGTCAGAGCCGTTGTTTCGTGCCGTAAATATGATCTTGAATATGATTCAGTCCTGAATAGCCTTAAAGATAAATCTACGGTTATTGAAATTGGAGAACTAGCTGAAGAGGAGGTGACAATAGCTCTCAATAAACTGGAGAATGGTCTTGGAAAGAAAATAGATCGAGTGACGGCCAAGATGCTCAGGACCGTTCAAATGCTGGATTCATTTTCTCTTTTGTTTCGGCGGAATAAGTCTAAAATTAACTTCAATAATCAGATTGAATTATACGATGCACTCTGGGATACTGTCATTTGTGACTCATCTCCCAGGTCTGATGTAGAAATGCGGGAGCATTTGATGTATAAGATTGTTGAAACAATACAGATTGCAGGAACTCTGAATCCCCAGTTTACTCCTGATTCCAGTCAGAAACGTGCATACGAGTATTTGGCAAGTAACGGTCTGATTCGGCGTGAGGGATCTGCTGTCTCATTCTTTCATCAGTCTTTCTATGAATATGCCCTTGCCCGTCATTATTCTGAGACGGGGAGTTTGTTCTCGTCTGATCTCAAAAAAGAGATTCAAGGCCTGGAGATACGATCGACGGTAAAGGCAGTCCTTGATTTCAAACGAGGCTATGATACCGCCAAATTCGTGGATGAAGCCAGCAGTATTCTTGAGGATCCCGATATTCGTCTTCACTTGAAGTTGTTGACGTTGTCTGTGCTGGCTTTTGTGAATAATCCGTCCCGTGCAGAGAAGGCTCTTGTTGCTGATGTTTGTCAGAAGGATGGGCGGCTATTAGTGTATTTCCTCCGCGGAGTAAATTCTCCGGATTGGTTCCAGACTATTCGGAAGATGCTGAACGGTATAATACCTGAGCTTAAGAAAGATGACGAACAATTTTTCCCTATAATATCATGCTTGTCTCGCTATGTCTTTGATAATCCAGTGGCGGTGTATGGAATGATAAATCAAATACAAGATCGAGAGTCGAGATTATACGCTGTCGCATATGTAGTGCGAGAGCATAACGACTATAGCCAACCCTGTGTTCTCAAGGCGTATGCTGAGGCAAAACCACAAAACGTTTTTTTTACCGTCCATCTCCTTCAGGATGCGATTAAAAGCAATAAAGAGTTTGCATTGAAAGAAACGCAGGAGTTGATTATGGAGTATCTTGTATCCGATAGTCCATATAACAGCCATGACGGTTATGAGTTGGCAGATGTGTTATGTAAGCAGTTCTGTGTAGAATATCCCAAAGAACTACTCGGAATACTGCATTGCTGTATTTGTGAGACAGTTCGAAAAACAGCGCAAAATGGCTATTATGGGTTTTCAACAACTAAAAAGTTCTACCGGGTCGACACAGAAAATAATTATGTAGGAAAGATATTGAAAATGTATGAGGATCTAATGATTCGTTATGCATCTGATACTTTGGGGCGTTCATTTGTCCTTGAACTTCTGTCATTAAATAATGAAACAACGTTGTCTGTGGCTTTTGCAGCTATGGCTGAGGCTCCGAGACAGTATGATGACCAGATTCGGCTCCTGTTGGAGGATAATGCGACGATCGGAATATATCTTCGTGGAGATGTTGAGTTCTTCTTTCTGAAAATGCTCAGGGCATGGTATGAGACGTTAAATGCAAATGACGCTGAGAGGTATCAGCGGGCTTTATTATCGTATAAGTCTGAATTTGATTTTAAATACGATGCAGAAAGACGGTGGAGTCAGTTTTTGTGTCCCCATTTATGGCAAGACAAATGGGTGTTGATATGCAATACATTACTAGAGGATCATATGATTCCGGAGATGAGGAGATGCTATCAAGAACTTTTGCGCAGATTCGGACAGAAACAGATGGTGGAGAGAAATTATCATTCCGTCGGTGTGGCACATATTTGTGGTGGCGTTGTAGGTGATGAAACATATGCAAGATGGCCAATTTCTAACTGGTTGAATTCATTTCTGAAGCTTGGTGAGTATAAGCGACGTGAGGGCCGAAGTGCTATTAGTTTGAGGGAGCATGCTAATGCCTTTAAAAAATGCGTATCTTCTAATCCGAATAGATTTTACGATTTCGTGCATGAAATTAGTAATATGGCGGATATTCAAGATATGTACAAGATTGCGGGTTTAGAAGGGCTTTTAGCAGGTGGAGTCAATCCATATTCACTTTGGAATTTATCAGAACGATACATTTCAGAGGAGTTCGCTAAAGCAAATCCCTACACGTTTAGTCGGATTGTTGAGTACTATATCAAGGAAGAGAATGAATACATTGATAAAATAATGGAGCTTTGTAAAACCTTGACTATCTCTCCTTTTTCTGAAAAAAGTAGTTTGTTTACGGCGGAAGATGGTAAGAGGGATATGAGTAGGCGAGCTACAGACATGCTCACAAAGGCAATTAATTCATATCAAGGTTGTGCCGCAGAATTGTTAGTACGCATGTGTGCGATTCCTTTGAGAAGGCCGATAGTTTATGCATTTTTTGCCGATAATAATATTCTTCTGCATGAGTATATCAAAACAGTGCCACTCCATTATTTGAACATGGAAGATTATTATGATGAAGAGTTGTATTTCCCTCTGGTGAAATCTCTTTTGTCAGGTATGGGACCAGAAGCCTTATATCTTCAGGTGAATGCGATCCAATGGAGCTTTTATTATAGGAATGATGTGGTCTGTAATTATATTGACCGGATTGAGCCCGATCCTTCAACTCATGAATTGCTTGTCCAGATATACTTCTACGGTATGAAAGGGACTCCTATTTCGGAAGAATGCGAAAGGCGGCTTGAGAAGATACTAGCCATTAACAATGAAGAGATTGTTGCAAAACTTGTTGAGGCGGCAATGAAATCATATGAGCATGTAGAGTACCGAGATTTGAGTGTAAAAATTCTTGAACATTATGCATCTGACAATCGGGAGAAAGTTGTTAATGCCTATTGTATGCATTGTGCTTCTCTTCCGACGGAGGCCTTCAATTGGTATTGTAGTATTGCCCCGGTATATGCAGGAAAAAAGTATCAGCAGACTCATTTTGAGCTTGGTTATGTGAAGAAATGTATTTCAACCAATCCAATCTTATGTTACAAATTTATATCGTCTCAGAGATATTTCGAGACAGAAGACGCCTCCTTGTTGGACGATGAGATTGTGGAAGTTTTACTCGAAGTATATAAGAAACTGAGGCAAGAAGAGGATGCGGATGCCATGAATGAGATGCTGGATCTATTTGATGAATACGTCTATCGAGACAATAGAGTTATGAAGGCTGCGGTTGCTCTATTAACATAATTATGGCTTTTAAAATATTGGAGCTATTAACTATCTTATTTTTAAGGGAATGACAGGTATGGGAATAAAAATCTTACAGATGTAACTTTTTAAAGTGTGGTGAATCTTATGTTGTGCTATGTGAAATCAGAGAAGAATTTATCTGTGTCAAGTTTTCAGGTTGTTCGTTTATGCCATTATACTATCCGATAATATTGTTTGTAAAAATTTGATAAATCAATTATGGTCCGCAATCGCACATGGCTAGCCTTTGCCAATGAAACTATCTGTAATCATCGTAAGGCATTAAAAGAACGGGGATTTATAAACTGGACGACAAATGTCACATCGAAATTTGTAGAAAATGACATCGTATATCTGTTTATGAACGATGATAGATCTATTCGATTTAAGCTGAGAGTCGATAAAGTTGATGAGCCGCGGGAAGATGGTGATTATTGGATTGATTCAGCACCAAAAGATCATACATATAAATTAAAATTAGTGGCTGAATATGGTGGCAATCTGTTGAAGGAAGAAGTCCTGAAAAGGGTGGGGTTTAAGGGTGGTGGATCTATTCTTAATCCTAGTTGTAACAATGCAAAGTTGCTCGAATATATTAATGATGTTTTTAAGATAGCATCACAGACTGTAACATTTACTTTGCCATCCTATTACATGGTAGTTGATTTAGGTTCTGGTGCATACTGTAAAACCAACATAGGGCATGAAGTATTTAATTTGATGTCCAATGATTTTGATGGCCGTTTTTATGGTTATCTTCCTCCACATGACAATCCGAATATTAAAGAACTTGGAGCCGCTTCAACTGATAATTATGTTGACGGAGTAATGATTGTTTATGTGCAAAAACAGCCGAATTCAACTAATCGACGGATAATTGCGTTTACTGATAAGGCTAGAGTGCATGCTGAAAAACAATCAAACCCAGATTTGAATCGATTTATTTCTGAGGAGGGAATGCAGACTGAATGTACTTATACAATAGAGTCTGATTACATCTATGATTTGCGGACAGAGTCTGATCCCTTTGTCTTTAACGTGAGCGGAGAAGATCTGCAGATGTTTAGAATGCAACGATTCTATACGGGTAGACATCCAAGGCAAGAAGTCAAAATGTTGCAGTGGTTGGTTGATTATCTTCAAAGGAAAGGGCGAGAGGTGGATAATGACTTTGACTTTCAGAAAGAGATTCAGGAGGTAGAGTGTGATGAGGTTTTGTCAAATGCATCTATACAGCCACCACACTATAGCGACGGAACTTCGGGAAGAACAATAGTGAAAAAAGCAAGTGCTTCAAAACAAGCCTTAAAAAATGCGAACTTCAAATGTGAGTTTGATGACAGTCATTCTACGTTTCTAACTAATAAGGGGGTCCCATACATGGAAGGTCATCATTTAATCCCTTGTACGGTATCAAATACCGAGCGTTTTTGGTCTAAAAAACGAAACATTGATTGCCCCGAAAATATCATTTGTCTATGTCCTATATGTCATAGGCGTATTCATTTCGGAAGGAAGGTTGAAAAAGATCATATTATTAGATCGCTGTATAATAAGCGTAAATCGTTGTTACAAAATGTTGGTATTGAGATTTCAATTGATGAACTCCTAGCATTATACTAGTTTATGTCTATTTTTGCAAATAAGTTTTGTGAGAATGATTGTCTAGGTGCATCATTGTAGCTTATTGAGAATGAGCTGGAGGATAGCTCGCTTTTTGATCTGGGAAAGCGTTGCAACTAATCTTATGCGTGTCGCATTGGCGCTTCTTCAGAACCTCCTCTCTGGATTCGAAGTATTGTTTGCCCAATAAGGCTCGCTCCTCGGCTTTGCGCTGTCGGATGCGTTCGAATTTCAATCGAGACCATCCATGCAATCTATATGGTTTGATAACTGCTGTCTTTGGTTGCAGGTTTATGATAAACCAAGCCGGAATAGCAGGGGCTAGTCTGTTTATTAGAGGCATGAAGACTTTGGATGCCATGGTGTGCTCCTATCAATTTTAGATACTCCAAATTTCATTGTGCCGGCGAAAATGTGGACGGGACGACATCGACCGCTGCCCGCTGTGCGGTGTTGCACTCAACGAGGAGTGTGTATGTCCGAAGTGCGGGTATCGTAAGAAGAAGTAGCCGTCACACTCTGTGGATAGGGTAGTCGGGTTCCGAAAATCGGGGCCCGACTTTTTTTATTCTGTTGGGAACATCTAAATGATATATTTTGCGCAATATAGATTGCTATTCGAATAAAAAATAGTAAATTGCATTAGAGCAACAATGTGAAACGGGGTTTTGCGTGATCGAAGCCTCTCCTTGGGCGATAAGACGATCATTGGGATGGTCTCCGAAAAATTGGGTTTTTCAGAGATCTATTCGCCGGTCAAATACGCAATAGTGAAAGTAAATATAGAGTCAATCTCAGAGTTGTAGATATATGGATGTCCTGACGCATTTTAGGAGCATAGAGGAGTTGACCAAAACGCTCTCACGTGAGCAAGGGCTGCTCAGTGAGATGTTTGAGAAACGGAAACTCATGAGGTTTCCGGTCGCACTTGCTATTGACCTTGTCGGAGGGAATGAAGCCAGGCTGCGGAAGTTGATTGACTATGGTGTGCTGGTGGAAGCTGGCAACATGGTAGAGATTGAGAGTGACTACCTGAACTTTTTCGAAGAGGTACTGAATGTCAACGAGGAGATCAGCGTGCTGAGTGTACAGGAGTGTATCAATACGTTGAAGGAGAATATCGGCTATTTTCTGCAGGAGACCAATCCCAGCCGTAAAGCAGGGTATCAAGATAATGTCCGGCAGCTTCTCAAAAAGACCGGCTTCAGAACCTTGAAAAATGTGGTGGATTTGAAGCGTAATATGGATCATGCCTATAAGCAGGAGCCGAATTATGTCATCAAAAAGAAGAAACTGCAAAATCTGGACGAGAAGAGTCATAGTATTCGCGCCATGATACGCGAGTGTGAAAAGTTGATGGATAATGAGCATGCTTTTTTCATCATGGCCAATGATCCGCACATGGCCAAGACCTGTAGCGATGTGAAGCATGATTTTGTTGAGGCCTACCATGCGCTGATGGAGATTGACCGGCAGATTATCTCTTACATCAATCAGATAGACCAGCAGAATGAACTCTACAGAAAGATCCGAAAGCTGAAGTATTTGCAAGATCAGCTGCTTATCAAGAGTGAAACGAACCTCTCGAAGGTGTTGGAAGAGCGGAATCCGGTTTGGATGGAGTCTCGTCAATACAGCCGGATCCGTCTTTCCCTGGAGATGTTGCGAGGGAACGATCAGATCATCAAACTGCTGAAGCGTGTCGCCGAGCGCAATGGAATCCAGAAAACGGCAAGAACGGCAGCCGAGCCTTTGACGGATGATGATTTGCAGGACCATGTCCAACTGTTGAAAGAGGTGAATCTTGCCGAAATATGGAATGCATTCCTGGCATCAAGCTATAATCTGTTCGATTTCATCTTGAGATACGACTATAAGGTAAAACATAATATTGAGGAATACGCCGCAATCTTCTGTCAGCTGGTTATCCTGCATCCTGATGAATGCCGGATGACCGGAGAATATGCCATCTACCAAAACATTGAATATCCGATCATTTATGCGAAATAATACCCAAAGAATATACGAGCGTTTAAGCCGGGGCGAATTCCTCTCGGTCGACAGCATCGACGCCTCTACCCGCCATCTGTATGAGGATATAGAGGAGAACCTGGAGGATTACACGGATTATTTTCGGGAGATTGGACTGCAACTCGAAGCGGGGAATGGTTACTTCTATTTTTCCCGAATAGGAGAGAGCAAACAGTCCATTGAGCAGAAGTTGGACAGCTTCTCCAAATGGCTGGACTATCTGGACTTTCTGAAGTGTTATAACCAGTCCTTTACGGCCGGGTATCAGTTCCGTAAGAGTCATTTGATGGAGCAGATCAGCCTGGATATCGAAATGAAGGAGAAGGCGAACCATCTTTTCAAGAAATACGGTGCGGGGTCTCTTGTCGAGATTGTGAACAAGCTGCTTCAGGAGATGCAGAGTATGGGCTTTGCGGAGTGTGTCAATGAGCTTGACGAGACCTATAAGGTCACTTCGGCATTCCGCTATGTAGAGGAGTTGGTGGACATCATTCAAATTGCAAACGAAGATGAAGTACCTGAATAAAGTCATTTTTATAAATAGCGCGAATATCCCCTATGCCGAGATCGCTGTAGACGGGAATGTGCATTTTACGGGAACGCAGGGTGTGGGTAAAAGCACCGTGTTGAGAGCGCTCTTGTTTTTCTACAATGCCGACAAGCATCGTTTGGGCATTCAGCAGGGACAGAAACCGTTTGATGAATTCTATTTTCGTCAGTCAAACTCGTATATACTTTATGAAGTGATGCGTGAGAATGGCGCATATACGATACTTGTCGGTCGCTACCAGGGGCGAGCTTCGTGGCGGTTTATTGATGCACCATATAAGCGGGAATGGCTGATTACCGAGGACAAGCAGGTGTTGAGTGACTGGATCCGAATTCGGGAACGCATCGACAAAAATGTGGCTGTCTCCGCAAGAATCGAATCCGGTGCCATGTTCAAGGATATTATCTTCGGCAATACCCGCGATTCCAAATATGCACGTTATGCCCTGGTGCAGAGTTCGCATTATCAGAATATTCCACGAAGCATCCAGAATGTTTTTCTGAATACGAAGCTGGATGCCGACTTTGTGAAGAACACCTTGATACAATCCATGACAGAGGAGGATCTGCCGATTGACTTGCAGACCTACAGAAGACTTGTTACGGATTTCGAGCGAGAGTATGATGAGATCGACTGCTGGTTCCGCCAGTCTCGTGATGGTAGTTTCCCCGTGCGTCAGCAGGCGATGAAGATTGCAGACCAGGGGCGCAAGATTATCGCGCTCGATCAGCAATTGCTGGACGTGTGGCATATGCTGAATGAAGCGGTCGCATTTAGTGAACAACAGATTCCGCTTTTGGAAGATAAAGCAAAGGAGGTAAAGAGCAGCATTGAGAAAGAACGGACCCGGGAGCGGGAATTGACGGCAGACTATGACAAGGAGAAAGCCCAGCTCAATCAGGATCTCGGAGCCAAAAAGGGTAAATTGGCGGATATAGCGAAGGCGAGAAAAGAGTTTGATGCACTGGGTATTGGCCCGATCCTCGCTCTTGCCGACCGGGAGACTGCTATCCGGCAGGAGACGACGGATAAACAGACGCTGTTGGATGGTTTATTGAGAACTCATGCCTCGATAGAGGAGAAATACAAGGTATTAAAAGGAAATCTGGAGAATGCCCGACAAGCATTTGAGAACTCCCAGAAAGAGGCATATTATAACAAGCAGGCCGAACTTCAGAAGCAGCGCATTAAGCTGGATGAGGACCGCACCCAAAAACGGAACCGGGTCATTGAGGTTTCCAACAGCTGGAGGCATGACTCGGACGAACGGTGGCAAATGTTGCTGGCGGACCAGAGTCGGGCAGAAGCTGCGCTGCGGGAGCTTCGTCAGTGGCATCCCATGGCCGATGCAATCAAGCAGGTGGATGAACAACTCCTGCAATTGAATCTGCAGGAGAGCGAGAATTCCGCCCAGCAGCGTGCGGTGAAAAGTCAGATTGAACAGCTCGCCGCCGAGTACAAGATGCAAGAAGCGGACGTAAAGCAGGCCTTTCAACGTGAGCAGGAACATCTTGAGGCGGATCGTTCCAAAATCCGTGAACAAGTCGCAAGGATTGATGGCTTGCTTGCTCACCTGGACGGCTCTCTTTACAAGTGGCTTTGTGAAAATACGGAAGGCTGGGAGAATACGATAGGTAAAGTCGTTGATGAGGAACGAGTTTTATACGCTGAGGGGCTTGAGCCTAGGCTGTCCGGTGCCAGCGATGGGCTGTTCGGCATTCAGTTAAACCTGGATAATATCGACTCGGTCCATCGTACCCCCGACGAGTACAGGGCGGAGAAGAAGCGGTTGGAAGAACTGGTGCAGCAGTTAGAGCATCAGTTGGCACAATTGCTTGCCAATCATGAGGATGAAATGGCGAAGCTCCGTAAAAAATATGCCGCGCTGATAAATCCTCTTCGTCAAAGTGCAACCTTATTGAAGGTGGAAGAGGAACAGATCCCCGGCAAACGTCAGGAATTGCAAATCCAGCGGCATAAACTGGAGATGGAGGAACAGGAAGAGATTGCTCGGGAGACCGAAGTCCGTCAACGTGCTTGCAATGACGCAGTTTTGAAGGTGCAATCGGAGAAAGAGGCCCGTGAGAAGAATGAACTGAAGAACAAGAAAGATTTGAAGGACCTTGATTCGGCATTTGACAAGGCTTCCAAAGCTCTTGATGCGGAGTTACGTGCCTTCAAAGCGTCACAAAACGAGGAGGCCGCCGCGCGCAATCAGGAGTTTGCCGATCAGAAGAAGCACCTAGACGAACAACAGAACGAGGAGCTTGCCGGAAAAGGTGTTGACACGCATCTGCTTGAGCAATATCGTAAGGAGCTGGACGATTTGCAGGGTCTGTTACAAAGGATTGATAAAGAACGACCGATTGTTATTAAATATCGGGATGCCGAAAAAAATCTCTTTGCCGTGGAACCGGAAATCAAAGAGAGCATGAAAGCTATTGAGCAGCGGCTTTCCGCGATCCGGCAGCACTATGATGACAAACGGGAGCGTATTTTGAGGCAGTGCATGGAGCTGGACGAGTGTCTGAAAAAACTCCTAAAGGAGCTGGAGCATAGGCGAGAGGGGCTAGCGCGTTATCGTCAGGTGCTCGATAATGAGCATCTGGTGCCTGACGCATATCTCACGGATGACAGGAAGATGAATACGCAGCAGGATTGTCTGCAGCTCTTGAGCCAATTGCGGGGAGTTGTCAATCAAAAACGGGAATCAATCGAGCAATTGAAATCCGTCGTTGTCAGCTTCAATCGGAACTTCAAGCCTCAGAATGCTTTCCACTTCAACACAATGCCGGTGACGGATGCTGACTACATGCAAATTGCGGTCGATCTGCAGGACTTCATGGACAATAACAAAATCGAGGAGTTCCGCCGACGGACGAGCGAGCATTACAAAGACATCATGGGGCGTATCTCGGCCGAGATTGGGTCACTCATGAAACGAAGAGCGGATGTGGATGGAGTGATACAGGATATCAACCGGGATTTCGTGGAGAAGAATTTTGCCGGAGTCATCAAGAGCATTGAGCTCCGGGCCGATGCATCGAGCGACAAGCTTATGCAGTTGCTGATCTCTATTCACGATTATACGATGGATAATGCGCTCACCATCGGCGAACTGAATCTTTTCTCGGACAATAACCAGGATGAAGTGAACCGTAAGGTCGTCGATTATCTGAAGAGTCTGTCGCATCAGTTGCAGAACGAGCCCAATCGTGCGACGGTATCCTTGGGAGATGCCTTCCGGCTACAGTTCCGTGTCAAAGAGAATGACAACGACACGGGCTGGGTGGAACGTATCAATAACGTGGGATCGGATGGTACGGATATTCTTGTGAAGGCGATGGTCAATATCATGCTCATCAATGTCTTTAAGAAAAAGGCGGCTAAAAAGAGTGGCGATTTCATCGTCCACTGCATGATGGATGAGATTGGACGCCTGCATCCCAACAATATAAAAGGGATTCTGCAGTTCGCCAACTCACGCAATATCTATCTTATCAACAGCTCACCTACGTCGTATAATCCTTACGACTATCGCTATACATACCTCCTCAGTAAACACGGCGTGAAGACGAGGGTTGAGAAATTGTTGCAACGAATCAATTAGTCGGATGATATGGCGATAAATGCATCTATACGGGTATTGTTGGCCGGTGAACAAGTTGCAGGTTCAAAGCTAAACAACCGGCTGCTTGACGAGCTGCTGGCGGAAGGCCTGCTATTGGTCCTGTCACGCGGCTCAAGAAAATCGTATCGGGCTCGTGACCCGGAGGCTCTTAAACGGTTTCTCATAGACAGGGACGAAAGCTATCGAATCCTCGAAGTGGATCAACCGAATTCCCGTGCCTCAATGGCCGCGGAAACCGGAAACTCCAAACTCGTTATGGTTCGTTCTTGCCCAGGGTTCCCGGTGAACAGCTATGAACCGATTGTGTGTCTTCTTGACGGGAAGCCTTTCGTGGTAAATCCGCAGGAGGGAAGCTTCCTCTTTGTCGCCGATTGGGTGCGTTTTGCAATTCCGGAGGATGTGGTGGTGATTGGTGTCGAGAATATGGAGAACTTCCGGATGATTCGTCAGCAACGAATATTCTTTGAACAATATCTTCAGGCGCATGACCTCTCAACCCGGGTGCTCTTTGTCTCCCGATATCCGCAATCCACGGATCTAAGGAGATGGCTATGCACCATCCCGAATCATTATCTGCATTTCGGCGATTTTGATCTGGCTGGAATAAATATATTCCTAGTTGATTTTCAGCGGTATTTGGGTGAAGAACGCTCTTCGTATCTGATTCCGGACGATGTGGAATCGCGCCTGAAATCGGGCTCCAGGAAGAGATACGATGAACAGTATAACCGATTTAAGAGTATTAAATCCGAAGTGCCTGAATTGCAGCACTTGATAGATTTAATCCATCGAGAGCGAAAGGCCTATGATCAAGAGGGTTACATCAGTGAGAGTCAACCCTTTTAATCTCTGACAATAGGTCTTTTGTTTGAAGATTGACTTCAAATCGGGAATTGCCCCGTCGCTCAGTGCTATTCTTCGTGTTCGCAACGGGCTCGGAGGTCGCTCAATAGCTCGCCTTTATAGGTGAAATACTTTGCGCCTTGATATGCCCCCGAAGTATTGCGGCGCTCTTCGGGCATAAAGGTCCCCACAAAGGGCGAGAGTTTGTAGAGGCGTCCCTCGTATTCGATATGGTCGTCGTCCGCGACCTTTACTTCAGTTCCGGTCGGCACGAAAACCAGAGTTGCTCCAATCGGAATATGAACCATGCTGAACTTGAAACGAGCTCGTTTCTTCCCGTTCTCGGTGGGCTCCTCCGTCTCCGCTTTCTTATTCTTAAGATGAACTTCGTCAATCTCGGCATCGTCGAGCGTGGTCGATATGTCGCGCAGGATGTCCAACGCTTTAGCAGGAGGTACGTTGAAGAACTCCCGATTCTGGCGAATCCGCAAATCGGTCAGCCGGTCGATAGTCTTGTGGATCAACTTCTCGACCTCCTCATATTTCGAGGTTTTGAGTGTCGCATAAATCTCGAACGGCATAGGCACGGCCGTATTGTCCAACTCTTTCGAGCGAACATCTACCGGGCGGGAACTCTTGCCGATTTTCACCCAATCCTCCTTAAAGCTTGGATTGGTCAGAATGTATACGTATCCTGCTTCTTTTTTCATTGGGAGCGTGTTAATATACAAAGATAGTAATTTCGAATGGATTGGATGGATTTTTAGCCATAAATTCCTCCAGCCGTTATCTCTGTAAGAGTTTGGTTAATTGCGTGTGGATCTTGGCCTCCTCGTCGGTGCCCGTGGTCGAGAGGCGCAGCAGCGGTAGGCCGTAGCGGTCGAGGATGCGATCCTTCATCCGGTCGCGTTCGGATTGGCGGGTGCCTTGTTTGTGGAACCGGTAGCCG
>OLZR01000465.1_pt1 | contig 21868 bp, 15 predicted proteins | sample 1644421 | NCBI WGS metagenome assembly OLZR01 (sample SAMEA103958132, study PRJEB25191) | human gut metagenome | biome: human-associated habitat [ENVO:00009003]; feature: intestine environment [ENVO:2100002]; material: feces | place: Germany | collected 2013/2015 | reverse complement strand
CGATCGCCAAGCCGCGGGGAGTTCTGAAAATTCGACGGGGGGGGGAAAAAAAAAGGCTTTCCGGGCAACAGAATACACACAATAAATTGATTTTCATTTATTTGCAAGCATCTTAATTGGTATGATTGAAAAAATGCTTTTTCTGCGGTTCTAAAAATGTGATCAGGAATGGCCTAAGGGTCCGCAGTCAACGGTATAAATGTAACGATTGTGGCGTCGTTTTGATGATGGCATTCGCCGAGATAAATCACAGGTAATAACCGACTGTGTAGAGGGCAAACAAACGCTTAATCAACTCGCCCTTAAGCATGGCATTTCAGAGAAAACTATCCTCTGTGATCTTGAAAGTATGAGATACGTCTACAAGATTGCAAAGTACAAGAAAGTGACTATACAGATGGACATCACTTACTGGGACAGGAACTTTGGTCTGATGGTTGTTCGTGACGCTCTAATAGGCGTCGTTCTGTGGCATAAGTATGTGACTCACGAAACGATAGCCTACTATGTTGAAGGTATTGAATGGCTTAAGAGCAAGGGGTTCAAGATATATGGAGTTGTAATAGATGGGATGAAAGGTTTGCCTCAGGCGCTAAAGCCTATTAAGGTCCTGATGTGTCAATTCCATCAGATCCTGACAGCTCGCAGACATCTAACCAAGACCTTGATATAGAATCATATGCAGAGCAATTGAAGCTAGCAAATAATATCACTAAGATGAACAAGGAAAGCTTTGTTGGCGCTTTCAATGATTGGTATGAAAAGTACAAAGATATCGTCAATGAACGAGTCCAAGACAAGAGAATTAAGCGTAAAACTCCTCCCTACATGAGACCTGGCTTCGTAGCGCCTACCTTAGTGTAAAACGAAATATGCCGCTATTATAGACTTTCTATGACCATCCGAAACAGGACTTCTGAATACCAACAATGCACTTGAAGGCTTGTTTTCTGACCTGAAATCCAAGGTGAGGATACCAAGCGGAATCAGTCCTGAACATCGGAAGAAATTGCTGGATGAATATATCAAACGGCGCTACTGACCTGCAGCACCGCAGCCGGAATATACGACCTCCGGCTGTTACAGATCAAACGCTGCGGGCGACTCGTCCAAAAGGCTGTCCTCACGCTTGACTGTCGCCCTCCCATCACCCCAAATGTCCAAGTGACCAAAAATGGTAATTTGACAAATACCGGGGCATTGTTAGCTAATGAATCTCCAGTACAACAGTCACGCATATTCTGTACTCGATGGAACGGTTTGGATATACCCAGCGGCTTGGGCGAAGCGATAGACGATGTTGTCCCAGAGGGTTCGTAATCGGCCAGTTGCAATATGCCGTATCTTTTGTGCGGAACAATTCCCGGAAGAAATGGTGGAAAGAGAGTGATCATCGAGAAGAATTGCCGGATTATCCCGAACGTGCCGTAACAGAAGCGATAGCGAACGCAATCATTCATCGGGACTATATGCAGATGGGAAGTGAAATCAGATGATATGTATGATGACCGGTTGAAAATCTACTCTCCCGAAGGTATGATGGACAGGAGGCTTATTCAGCAGCAAAATCCCCTTACCGTGCCATCTAAAAGAAGGAATCCGTTATTGGCAGATTTCTTCAGTCGGTTAGGACTTATGAAAAGACGAGGCAGTGAAATGAAGAAAATTATCAATGCCTATAAATCTTATGAACATCTTGCAGGCTACCGTGCACCTGAATTTACCACCAATGCTTCCGAGTTCCATGTAACCCTTTGGAATTTGAATTTTAAGGATAAAGTTACTGGGGAAATTACGCCCAGTGGCAGTCCTTTGATGCAAGAGCTCGTAAAAGGCAATGGAGAGGTAGACGTAAAAGAGCCATCCAAGTTCGCAAAAGAGTTCATAAAAACAAGTCGCCAGATTTACAAACTGATTTCCCAAAATCCGCAAATCAGGGCAGGACAGACGGCAGAGAGCATAGGGTTGTCCACACGCCAGATTCAGAAGTATCTGAAACGGCTGCAAGAACTTGGCAAGATAACTCGTATCAGAAGACGTAAAATGGGAGAGTGGAAGATTATAGATGAAAAATACGAGGGATTCTTTGATAGAATATGATATGTTGTTCTCTATTTTGATATGGACAAACAGACCAAAGAGCAGAGGCACCGTTGTATGTCAGCAATAAAAGGTAAAAATACAAACCCGGAATTGCTGGTACGGAAGTTCTTGTTTGGCCATGGATTTCGGTATAGGCTGAATCATCCACGACTTCTGGGACATCCTGATCTTGTATTGCGCAAATACAATAGAAGACAGAATCAAGATATAAATAAAGTTCCGATTTAAGAAGTATTACGAATTGTGCTTAAAAGAAATTAAAAATGAAGAAAAGGCAGGAATGACACATACCCATGGTTTCAACATTGCTACTCATGGGACATTTTGGAATTCAGGTTTACGCGGATATATCGAAAAATATGTCGGAACTGGTCGTTACTATCTTATAACCGAAGCATAAGGACAAAATCAATAACATATAATTCAAATATAAACCAACTCGCACTTCCTCTTGTCGCTGAAGTTAGATTTAATGCCGCCCTATCCTATCTTGTAGAATCAAATGATAAAAATGCTCTTAAGTCAGCCCTTTCACGCCAAGAAATTTTAAACATTTCAGAGGAAGAGGCAATATACTTATTTGATACATGGATTAAGGTACGAGAACCAAATATTGAGCCGAAAGCAAGATTCCCATGGGATGATAGGGAACGCAATGTAGTCTTGCCTATGATAGTTCGACTTTGCATTGGCTTGATTTTGACAGAATATTCTTGACTATAAAATAGTAAATTACAGATTTCAGTTCAAGTGTGGAGTCGTTCGTTTATCCGACAGTAGGCATTTGGCGTAGCCCGGAAACAAATAAACAATACCCCACACCGAATAGAATATATCGGGAACGATATATGCCTATACACGGTGACGAGTGTCTGTATTGCCTACCCTTGTTTCCTTAAAATCGCCAAATTTTACTGTCAAGGATTAGCGAAACACTTTCACTAAACAATATGTCGCCATCCGCGGGGACGGCACCGCAAAGTTAGTGAATGTTTTCCAATACACAACACGCTGTGGGGTATTGCCGCCTCAAAGATCGCGGAAAAGTTCTAAAATACCAATGGTACGACGCGTGCTCTTCCTTTATTTACGGATGCATTCCGTCCGTTTTGCTCCGATCGGGTACCTCTTCCCTGAGGGGACGTTCGCCGATCGAAAAAAGCCGGGATTCCTTTCGGAACCCCGGCTCTCCATCCAAATTAACTAACCCATATATAACTATTTACCAGGTTTTTCTTCCGCCTTGATCCGGATCTTTCCGAATCCTTTGATCAGCTCCTCGGGCGAGGTCTTGGCACTGTCATAGGTCACGGTCGCCTCTTTCGAGGGAACATCGACCTGAATATCCTTGATCCCCTTGCCGATTACCGGCACGTTGTTCATAATGCGGGCCGCACAGCTTTCGCAATCGATATCGATGGTGAACACCGTAGTAACGATCTCGCCCTTCTTCTGCGGCGTCTTCGCTTCCACGGCGAACACCCCGCATCCCAATACTGCCACGAGGCAGCACAAAATCATTTTTTTCATCGTCGTATAACTAATTTAATTCGTTCTTTCAATCAATAAAAATTGATACGCAATCCCGCATAAAACTTGCGCCCCATCAGAGGTCCCCAGATCACCGACGAGTTGAAACCCGCCGAGAAAGGATCGTCCGCATTCAGAATCGGGTGCTTCTGCTTATAATCGAGAATGTTCTCGCAGCCCACGTAAATATCGAACTTGCCGACTTTGCGGGTCACCTGCGCGAAGAACATCGGATACGTCGGCGACATCTCGGAATCGGCCAGGTCGCCCGTCTGGGTCGGCAGGCGCGAAGGACCGTTGAGCTGAGCCGTCACATCGAACACCCAGCGGTTGTAGCGGGTCGAATACTGCAAGTTGAGCAGCGCCTTGTAACGGCTTACCAGCGGACGCTCCACGAGCGCCGTACTGCCGTCCGGACGATCGATCGTCATACGGCTGTTCGTATAGCGGTACGTAGCGAAAATATCGAACCGCTCCACCGGAGTCCACGAAAAATCGACCTGATAAGTATCGGTAAAGGAGCGTTTGTCCGAGCTGTAAATATAAATGTCGTTCGGCGAATACTCCTGATCGGCAATCACCGAATTATAAAATTGCGTGCGGAAGTAGTCGAAACTCAACGTCGCGTCCTCCTCTTTCACGAGCGTGAAAATCTGCGTCAGGCTACCGCCTGCGGTGAGGGCTTTCTCCATCCGGTTGAGCGCTTTGAAATTGCCCGCACGCAGGTACTCCAGACCGTCGGCCAGCGTGTAGGCCAACTCGATGTCGGCCGTGGCGCCTGCCTCCTGCATGTGGTAGCCGGAGATCGAAATCGAGTTGAACTTCGGCATGTTCTTCGAAGTGTATTCGAAGATATCGGCGATGATCTTCATCGAGAATTTCGGCGGATAAATATAGGTGTTGCGCACCATGAACTCCTTGAGGATGTCGTTCTGGATCGTACCCGACAGTTGATCGAGGGTGCATCCCTGCTCCAGACCGGTCACGATGTAGAACGCCAGGATCGGCAGCACGGCGCCGTTCATGGTCATCGACACCGACATCCGATCCAGCGGAATACCGTTGAAGAGCACCTTCATATCTTCTACCGAGCAGATCGACACGCCGGCCTTACCGACGTCGCCCACTACGCGCGGGTGATCGGCGTCGTAGCCGCGGTGTGTCGCCAGGTCGAATGCCACCGACAGACCCTTCTGTCCGGCAGCCAGGTTGCGGCGATAGAATGCGTTGGACTCTTCGGCCGTCGAGAAACCGGCGTATTGGCGGATGGTCCAGGGACGCATCACGTACATCGTCGAGTAGGGGCCGCGCAGGAACGGGGCGATGCCTGCCGCGTAGTTCAGGTGCTCCATGCCTTCGAGGTCTTCGGCCGTATAGGCGCCCTTGACGGGGATGCGCTCGGCCGTCAGCCACGGCTCCACCTGTCCGCAGCCTTTCGAGGCGCAGCAGCTCTTCTGCCCGCCTGCTTCGTATGTCAGTTCTGAAAATTTAGCTCTCATGATCAGATGCCCATTTCTTTAAGATAAAACTTCAGAGTCTCCAGGACGTTCGACTTCACCGAGATGAAGTTCGTGATGCCCTGGGCCTCCAGTTCGGGTGCGCATGCGGGAGCGCCTGCGACTACGAGAATGGCTTTGCCGGCGAGCAGCTCCTTCACCTTCGGTGCGGCCTCGGCGTAGTCGTCGTCCGACGCGCAGACCACGACGATCTCGGCCTTCGATTCGAGTGCGGCCTTCACGCCCTCCTCGATCGACTTGAAGAAGGTGTTGTCCTGCACGCGGATTCCGGCGCAGGCGAAGAAGTTGCACGAGAACTGGGCGCGGGCGCGGGCCATCGCCAGATTGCCGCAGGTGAGCATGAACGCCTTGGGCTGTTTGCCCGAGCGGTCCACGTGCAGGCGCATCGCCTCGAAGGCCATGGCGCCGCGGTAGGGCGTGAGGACGTTGCCTTCGGCAGCGGGACGGGTGACGGCTTCGGCGTTGATCTCCTTCGGGGCCACCTCCGTGAAGTTGGGGAACTGGTTGGCGCCGAGCAGCGTCTGGCGGCGCGTTGCGATGGCCTTGTCCTTGGCGGCGGCCGAAGCCTCCACGCGCTCCTTGATGAAGCCGGCCTTGTAGGCCTCGGCGTAGCCGCCCTTCTCCTCGATTTCGAGGAAGAGCTTCCAGGCCTCGGCGGCGATCGACTGCGTGAGGTTCTCCACGTAGTACGAGCCGCCTGCGGGGTCTACCACCTGGTCGAAGTGCGATTCGTGCTTCAGGAGCAGTTCGACGTTGCGGGCGATGCGCTTCGAGAACTCCGTGGGGCTTTCGAACGCGGCGTCGAACGGCGTCACCTCCAGCGAATGTACGCCGGCGATGGTGGCCGACATGGCCTCCGTCGTGCCGCGGAGCATATTGACATAGGGATCGTAAACGGTCTGGTTCCAGTCTGCCGTGCGGGCGTGGATGTGCATTTTGCAGGCGCAGTTCTTCGAGGGGTTGTAACCCTTGACGATGTTGGCCCACAGCATGCGCGCCGCGCGGAACTTGGCGATTTCGAGGAAGTAGTTCGAGGTGACCGAGAACGAGAAGCGCAGCTTGCGGGCCGCCAGCTCGGCGTCCACGCCGGCGTCGGTCAGGCGCGCGATGTAATCGTTACCGGCCGAGAGGGCGAACGCCAGCTCCTCGACGATGGTCGATCCGGCGTTCGAGAAGATGCCGGCCGAGACGGTCACGATACGGATGTGCTTGTACTCGCGGGTCTTTTCGATCAGCGAGGCGATCTTCGCGAAGCACTTTTCGCCGTTGGGCGAGCAGAAGTCGCCTTTCTGCGACAGTCCCTTGACCAGCGGGTCGATCGAGAAGGCCACGTGCGCCTCGGAGGCAGTGCCTTCCTTTTCGAGCTTGGCGATCACCAGTTCGGCGACGTCGCCCATGCCCTTGCCGCTGAACGCCATTTCGATGGCCGGGATCGAGATTCCGGCGAGCAGCTGATCGAGTTCTTCGGCCGTGAAGCCCTCCTTCGCGATTGAGAAGCCCAATGAATCGACGCCCGAGTTGAGGAGTTTCAGCGCCTCGGCGTTGGCCTCCCTGGGACATTTTACCTCGACGGTCTGATGCACGCGCCAGCGATTGTGGCTGCGCGTACCTCTGACGTACGGGAACTCGCCTGCCTGCGAGCCCAGAAAACGGATGCCTTCGAGGTTTTCGGCGCGGTAGTAGGGGCGGACGTTGAATCCTTCTCCCGTACGCCACACCAGCTTGCGCTCGTAATCGGCTCCTTTCAGGTCGGCTGTAATCACCTCTTCCCACTTTTCGGTCGGGACCGGCGGGAACTCGGTGAACAGCTTTTCACGTTTGGTATTTGCCATGACTATTTAGAGATTAGTATGTGTGTAGTTTCGTTCTGTTTCAAAATTGCACGTAAAGTTACAAATTAATTACCGAATTGTAACAAGAAATTGTTACGAAAATAACAGTGCGGCGGAATTTTTCCGGATTTCGCCGCCCGCCGCATTTCCGGACGGCCCGGCGCGGATGCTGTCTTCGGTGTGGTTGAATGGTTGAAAAATGGTCTTTATTTCTGCTTGTTTTGGAAAAAACGAAAAAAATGTATTTTGGGGATTTTTCGTGAAAAATGAGGCTGTTTTTCGAAAAATGACTGAAATTTTCGGGTGTGTGCGGCGAAAAACGGTTGTTTTTTCGGGAAAATGATGAAAAAAAACGGCTGTTTTTTGAAAAAACGGTGATTTTGTAAAAACAACGTAACGGAATAATTCGTACATTTGTAGCCGGAACGAAAGATGTACCGCAGCGGGGGAGCGGCCCCGGGTTAGTTAGGTCGGCAGGTCCTGCCGGGAGGCAGTTGTCCGGTTGAATTTCAGGTTAGGTTTTAGTTTGCAATTATCGGGTCCTTCCCCGCGCGGTTTTTTCTACGAACACTAAACCCTTAATCAGTCAGGTATATGTCATCATTACTCAGATTCAAGATGGTCGATGCGGCCATAAATCACACGGCCGTCGAGGTGAAAGTTCCCGAGGGACGCCCGTCGGACTACTTCGGAAAGAAGGTATTTGGACGTGCGGCCATGCGGAAGTATCTCGACAAGCGCACCTATGCGGCCCTGCTCGACACGATGGAAAAACGCACGCCGCTCACGCGCGAAGTTGCCGACAGCATCGCGGCGGGTATGCGCCAGTGGGCGCTGGAGCACGGTGCGGACCACTATACCCACTGGTTTCAACCCCTGACGGGCGGTACGGCCGAGAAACACGACGCCTTTGCCGAGCCGGACGGTCAGGGCGGCGTGCTGGAGGAGTTCTCCGGCAAGCTGCTCGTGCAGCAGGAGCCCGACGCCTCGTCGTTCCCCAACGGCGGCATCCGCAATACGTTCGAGGCCCGCGGCTACTCGGCCTGGGACCCCACGTCGCCCGCCTTCATCGTCGACACGACGCTCTGTATCCCCACCGTCTTCATCGCCTACACGGGCGAGGCGCTCGACTACAAAGTGCCCCTGCTGCGCTCGCTGACGGCCATCGACAAGGCCGCCACGGAGGTGTGCCGCTATTTCGACAAGAATGTCGAGAAGGTCTTTTCCTACCTGGGCTGGGAGCAGGAATATTTCCTCGTGGACGAGAGCCTTTGGGCCGTGCGTCCCGACCTGATGCTCACGGGGCGTACGCTCATGGGACACGAGTCGGCCAAGAACCAGCAGTTGGAAGACCACTATTTCGGGGCGATTCCGACGCGTGTGATGGCCTTTATGAAGGACCTCGAATACGAGTGCCTGAAGTTGGGAATTCCGGTCAAGACGCGCCACAACGAGGTGGCTCCCAATCAGTTCGAGCTGGCTCCGGTTTACGAGGAGGCCAACCTGGCCAACGACCACAACCAGCTGTTGATGACCATCATGGACAAGATCGCCCGCCGTCACCAGTTCCGCGTGCTGCTGCACGAAAAACCCTTCAAGGGGATCAACGGATCGGGCAAGCACAACAACTGGTCGCTGGGAACCGATACGGGCGTGAACCTGCTCGGTCCGGGCAAGACCGCTTCGGAGAACCTCCAGTTCATCACTTTCCTGGTGAACGCCATTTCGGCGGTTTACAAGCACAACGGCCTGCTGAAGGCGTCGATTATGAGCGCGACGAACGCTCACCGGCTGGGCGCCAACGAGGCGCCTCCCGCCATCATTTCGACCTTCCTCGGAACGCAGGTGTCGGCCGTGCTGGACAAGCTGGCCGCATCGAAGGGCGACGATGCCATCCGTTTCGACGCCAAGAACGTCTTCAAGATGAGCGGCATTTCGCACATCCCGACGCTGCTGCTGGACAACACCGACCGCAACCGCACCTCGCCGTTCGCCTTCACGGGCAACCGCTTCGAGTTCCGCGCCGTGGGTTCGTCGGACAACTGCGCCGAGGCGATGATCGTGCTCAACTCGGCGATGGCATACGAACTGACCGAGTTCAAGAAGGCCGTGGACGCCAAGATCGAGGCCGGGGCCAAGAAGGAGAGGGCCATTTACGAGGTGCTCAAGCAGATGATCAAGGCCTGCAAGGCCATCCGGTTCGACGGCAACGGCTATTCGGACGAGTGGAAGGCCGAGGCGAAGCGGCGCGGTCTGGACTGCGAGACGTCGACGCCGCTGATCTTCGACCGCTACCTGGACAGGGAGAGCCTGAAGATGTTCGGCGATATGGGAGTTTTCACCAAGGTCGAACTCGAAGCCCGCACCGAGGTGAAGTGGGAGACCTATACCAAGAAAATCCAGATTGAAGGCCGCGTGCTGGGCGACCTGGCGATGAACCACATCGTGCCGATCGCTTCGAAATACGAGGCGCAGTTGCTCGACAAGGTCTATAAGATGCATCAGATCGGAGGGCTGAACGCCTCGTCGGACATTCTGCTTATCAAGAAGATTCAGGACCATACGGCCTCGATCCAGAAACTCACCGGCGAGATGATCGACGCCCGCAAGGTTGCCAACCGGATCGAGGACCCGCGTGAAAAGGCCATTGCCTACCACGATACCGTGGCTGTCTGCTTCGACGAGATCCGCCGTCATATCGACAAGCTGGAAGAGATCGTCGACGATCAGATCTGGCCGCTGCCGAAGTATCGCGAACTGTTGTTCCTGCGCTGATCGGGCTGATTACGGCATAGAAAAACCGGGAACATTCCTTTCGGAGTGTTCCCGGTTCTGGTTTCATATCTTGCGGAAATTATTCGTCGTCGCGGTACATGTGTTCCACGTAAATGGCGTGCTGCATCGCCTCGCGCTTCGCGATCGAAGGCTTGGTGAAGTACTGGCGGCGGCGAAGCTCCTTCAGGACGCCCGTGCGCTCGTATTTACGTTTGAACTTTTTCAGGGCGCGCTCGATGTTTTCGCCCTCTTTTACCGGCATGATAATCATAATATTCTTTGTTTTTTGTTGTTTTGAATCTGTTTGTTCGTTCTGAAAACTGCGGGGTGCGCATCCTCGATGCATCTTCCCCAAAAACGGTCGTTTTATTCGTCGGCAGGTCCGCTGTCCGACCCGAATTGCAGATAAGGAGCCAGCCGTGCTGCCTCCTCGCGGGTCAATATGTTCTGTTCCACCAATTCTCCAGCGGTACTCCAACCTCCTTTCAACTGTCTTGCTTTCAGCAATTTTCGTAATGCCTGCGGTGCTATGTAGGGGTGTTTCCCCAGCACTTTCGGGCTTGCAAAGTTAATATCAATTTTCCGAATTTTGCAACTATCGCAGTAAATTTGTTTCAAAATTTTTTCATAATTGCGTTCCCGCACTCCCGGAACCTCTGCGAGTTGCTCCGCGCGGACGAATCCGCCGAGCCGTTCGCGGTAGTGCATGATCGCCACGACGGTCCTGGGACCGATGCCCACAACCGAGCGCAGCGTCGCCGAATCGGCCGTGTTCAGCTCCACGGGCTGTTCGATCGGCCGCGCCTTCCGTTCCGGGAAGATGACGTAGGGTTCCAGCGCCGCGGCCACCGAGTCGCTCACGACGTAGCATTCGCGCAGGTCCTCCATGTCGTAGATGCCGCTCAGGTCGCGCCAGCGGACGAAAGCCTCGGCCTGCCGTTTCGACAGGGCCCCGATGGCCCGCAGGTAGCGGACGCTCACGGTGTCGATGCGGAACGGTCCGGGTGCGAGCGGTTCGGGGAGAATGCGCCCCGTGCGGTATTTTTCGGGTGCGATGGCGTATTTGCGGCCGATGCGCACCCAGGGTTCGAGCCGCCGGTAGAGCGAGTCGCTGATGCCGTAGCAGAGCGTCAGGTCCTCGGGAATGCGGAACACTTTGCCCGCGGCGCGGTATTTCAGCAGGCTCACCGCTTCGTGCTTCGTAAGCCCGAGTCGCCGCAGGTCGTCGAGCGAGGCCGTGTTGGGGTCGAAATGCGACATCACGACGCTGTCCGCGGGCAACGCCTCCTCCATCTCGGCCTCGGCGCGGCGGGCCGCTTCGGGGTCGGCTGCCGGGCGTACGAGCATCAGGGCTATGATCAGCAGCCCGGCCAACGGCAGGAATACCGCAATGGCGCGTATTTCGCGGTCGGAAAAAAGTTTAGCCATTGTTCTGTTTATGCGGTCATATGCTTTATCGTTTCAACTGCCGGGAGCATGCGTCGTCTCCCTTCCGGAGGGAGGCCGGAGCGGGGCCATGCTTGTAGATGGCTCCGCAGGCGGCAATGACGGCGGTCGAAAGCGATTTGTACGTCGAAGTGTGTATTCGTTTTGTCTATTTTCCGATCTCCTCCAGTGCCCGCTTCACCGAGCCCCAGCGCAGCAGCAGTTCGCGGGCCTCGGTTTCGTCAAGCCCCGACGCCTCGGCGACCATCCGCGTTCCGCGGGCCACGAGCTTGTCGTTGGTCAGCTGCATGTTGACCATGCGGTTGCCTTCGACGCGTCCCAGCCGGATCATTACCGCCGTAGACAACATGTTGAGCATCAATTTCTGGGCCGTTCCGGCCTTCATGCGCGTCGATCCGGTCACGAACTCCGGTCCTACGACCGCTTCGAGCGCATACTCCGCTTCGGCAGCTACGGGCGACGCGGGGTTGCAGGTGATCGAGCCGGTCAGCAGTCCGTGGCGCCGCGCCGCGCGCAGTCCGCCGATCACGTAGGGCGTCGTTCCCGATGCCGCGATGCCGATCAGCACATCGCCGGCTGTGGGGTGGTAGGGCGCCATGTCGCGCCAGGCTCCTTCGGTGTCGTCTTCGGCGTGCTCCACGGCCCGCCGCAAAGCGCCGTCGCCTCCGGCGATCAGCCCGATCACCCGGTCGAACGGCACGCCGTAGGTCGGGGGCAGCTCCGAGGCGTCGGTGACCCCCAGCCGGCCGCTCGTCCCGGCGCCGATGTAAAACATCCGGCCTCCGCGCTGCATGCGCCCGACGATGCGTTCGACGAGTAGCTCCATGACGGGGATGGTCTGCCGCACGGCTTCGTGCACACGGGCGTCCTCGCGGTTGATGCCCGTCAGGATGTCGTGCACCGACATCCGTTGCAGGTCGTCGTAGGCCGAATCCTGTTCGGTGATTCTATCTTCCATAGTGGTATTTCAAAAGCCCTTCGGCGGGCGATTCTACGATGGTTTCCACGCGGCGGCCCTCCGCTTCCAGCGCCTCGCGCAGCAACGCCTCGAAGTGGGCCGCCACGCCGCCCAGCAGCGAGACGGGGAGTTCCGCCGGATAACGGTTCAGGTTGCGGGACGCAAAGTAGCGGAACGACCGGAGTACCAGCTCCCGGATCTCCGGGCGGTCGATATGCGCGCGTATGAAAGGTGCGAACGAGGCCAGAAAGCGGTTGGCGTAAGGCTCGCGGTAGACGCGGCGGATGATCTCCTCGTAATTCAGCCCGTGCGCCGCGAGAAACTCCTCTTTCAGCGGAATGTGCCCCTTGAAGATGCCGTTCACCAGGTTGCGCCCCAGCACGGCCCCGCTGCCCTCGTCGCCCAGCACATAGCCCAGCGGTGGGACGTTTTTCAGGATTTCGCCGTTGCAGCACAGGCAGGAGTTCGATCCCGTGCCGAGGATGCAGGCGATGCCCTCCCCGCGGCCCCAGAGCGCCCGCGCCGCGCCCAGCAGGTCCGATTCGACCGTAATGTCCGTCGTTCCGAAGTGCGCTTCCAACTCCCGGCGCAGCTTCTCGCTCGCTTCCGGGAAGGTCTCGCCGCACCCCGCGCCGTAGAATCTCACGCTCGTCACGCCGTCGCATGGCGGCAGTTCCGCGAGGGCTTCGCGTATCTGTTCGGCCGAGTGCTGCACGGCGTTGATCCCCTGCGTGCGCACGTTTGTCGTCCGTGCGCCGTCGCTGGCGATCCACGTGCATTTGGTCGATCCGCTGTCGGCTATAAGTACCATAATTCAAAGATACGGATTAATCTTCAAATTCCGGAAAAAAGTCATAACTAAATTTTTTAGTTTAAAAACTATGTAAAATAGTTGCATGTGAATTTTTTTTAGTTACCTTTGTTCCCGGGTGCATGAAAAAGGACCGATGAAGCGATGGGCGGCTGTTCCGGAGGGAGCATTGCCGGCCGGGCGTGTCCGGGAAGTCGTGGGACGAATCCGGCGTCGGTCGGACGCCTTCGGCAGGATCGTCGGCCGCGAGGGCGCCGTTCGCCGCATCGGGACCGGACCGGGCGTTTTGCTGCGCCGCCGTATGCTGGAATGCCTCCGTTTCAACTGAAAACGATACCTGATAAAGCTTGTTTGAGTGAAATATGAAAGAGAATCCTGAAAAACTGACACGCAGGGAAGAGGAGCTGATGCGCTGCTTCTGGGAGCACGGTCCGCTGTTCGTACGCGAACTGGTGGCCCTTTCGCCCGATCCCAAACCCCATTTCAACACCCTTTCGACGATGGTCCGCGCGCTCGAAGCCAAAGGCTATGTCGCCCACAACTCCTTCGGCAGCACCTACCAATACTATCCGGTGGTGAGCGAGGAGGAGTTTTCGCGCTCGACGCTCGGCAGCGTGATCAGCCGCTATTTCGAGAATTCCTACCTCGGGGCGGTCTCGGCGCTGGTCGAGGAGGAGAAGATCTCGCTCGGCGAACTGCGCAGCCTGATCGACCGCATCGAAAATCAAAACCGGTAGCGCCATGTACGACCTGATGATTTACAGCCTGAAAGTCGGCGTCTGCCTGGCTGTCTTCTACCTCTTTTTCAAATTGCTGTTGAGCCGTGAGACCTTCCACCGCTTCAACCGGATCGTGGTTCTGGGGGCGATGTTCCTCTCGTTCGTGCTGCCGCTGTGCGTGATCACGGTTTACCGCGAAATCCCCGTCCTGCCGGAAATCCCGGACGGGGAGGCTGTTGCGACGGCCTTCGCCGAACCGCTTTCCGAACCTTTTCCGTGGGAGATGCTCGCCGGGGCGGCATTCCTGCTCGGGGCGGCCGCCACGCTGCTGTGGACGCTTTGTTCGCTCATCGGAGTCCTGCGTCTGATCCGCGGCGGACGTCGCGAACGGCTGGAGGACGGGGCTGTGCTGGTGCGCACGGAACGGCCCGTGACGCCTTTCAGCTGGGGACGCTATATCGTGATGTCCGAGAGGGACCTGGCTGAAAACGGCGGGGCGATTCTGCTTCACGAACGGGCGCACCTGCGGCTGCGCCATTCGCTCGACCTGATCGTGACCGACGTTGCGGGCTGCCTGCAATGGTTCAACCCCGCGATGTGGCTGCTGCGCCGCGAACTGCGGGCCATCCACGAATACGAAGCCGACGAGGCGGTGCTCGACAGCGGCGTCGACGCCCGGAGTTACCAGATGTTGTTAATAAAGAAAGCTGCCGGCGGGAGGTGGTACTCGATTGCCAACAGCTTTAATCACAGTAAACTTAAAAACCGTATTACCATGATGTTGCGTAAAAAATCGTCGCGGTGGGCCGGAGCCAAAGCGCTCCTGTTGCTGCCGCTTATGGGCGTGGCCCTCGGGGCTTTCGCCGAAACCGCTTATGTCTTTCCGGAAGACAAAGGTAAAAAAGAAACCAGTACGATCTACATCCGGGGGTCGAAATCTTTTTCCGATGGGCAACAACCGCTGATTCTGGTCGACGGCCGGGAGGTGAAGTCGATGGACAGCCTCGCTGCCGACCGGATCGAGTCGATCACCGTGCTCAAGGATTCCGTTTCGATGGCTGTGTACGGCGAAAAGGCCGCCGACGGCGTGATTCTTGTAACGCTTAAAAAGACCGGAGAACCGGGCGATGGGGCGCAGGTCCCGGGACTGAAAGGCAAAGTCGTGACGGTCACCCGGGCGGACAGCGCCGGGACGAACGAGTCGGCAACCGTGCGGGTGATCGGTTACGGTACGAGGCCGAAAGACGGAACGGTCGTGGTGAATACGGCCGGAATCGCGAAATCGTATCGGTTCAAGGTCGAGAACGGCTCGTCGGTCGAGTCGAATCCTGCATTTATCGTCGACGGCGTGCAAGTGTCTGAAATCGAATCGCTCGACCCGGATCAGATTGAAAGCATGTCGGTGATCAAAGGCACGAATCTCCCCGGGGAGTTTGCCGACAAGGGGTATGAGGGCGTGATAACGATTACGACCAAACAGGCGGCTGCCGCGCAAAGGGCTGCCGCGAAGTCGGCCCGGGAGGGTATCGAAGCCGGGAGAGCCGGGATCGAAGCCGCCCGCGAAGGGTTGAAACTGGCCCGCAAGTATATGAGTTCCGATGACTGGAAGCAGGCCCAGAAAGCGCTCGACAAGGCTCAGAAGGAACTTGAATCGGCCCGCAAGGAGACTTCGGCACAGCTTTCCGAAGCGCAGAAAGCGGTGGGAACCTCGCTCCGACTTTCGGCGGACGCCGGGCATGCCGATAAGGTGACGATCCAAGGAACGCCGGAGAGTTCGATGTCGGTTTATAAGGGAAGGGTGACGCTGAAAGGCGGATTTCCCGACGGCATGCTGATCCGTATCAACGGCAGGGAGGCCTCGAAAGAGGATGTTGAACGGCTGGAATCCGGGAAGATCAAGCGTATGGAGGTCTATAAGGGCGACGAGGCCGTGAAGCGTTACGGCGAGAAGGGGCGCAACGGCGTGGTCGAGATCCGCGCCCGCAGGTAAAGGCTTAAAGGAAAAACCATAAGCAGATAAAAAGTTCACGAAGGCGGGGGATTCCACGGGAATCCTCCGCCTTTTTTGTGCGTGCCTATTTGAATTCGACGATCTCGGGCCGCGTCGGCCGGTAGCGGTACTGCTCCATGCGCGTCGGGTTCGAAAGGCGGAAATATTCGCTCTCGACCAGTCCGCGTTTGCCGAAGGCCACGCCCAGCCGGATCTGGATCGTGTTGAACACCAGCCGTTCGTTTCGCAGCCGCACGCCCAGTCCGAACGAGGTGAAGAAGTCGTTTTTGAAGATATTGGGCGAATAGCCGATCAGCCCGAAGTCGGCGAACCCGAAGACGGCGATGCGGAATCCCAGCGGCTGGTAGGGGGTGAATACCACCGTCTCGGTGTTGAGGATCATGCGGTTGGTTCCGATGATGTACTCCTTGAGGGCTTGCAGGCCGTCGGTGCGCGTGAAGCGGATGCTCTCGTCGCTGCCCGTCGCACGGTTCCAGCCCTGCGTGTAGTTGAAGGCGAGGAACTGGCGGATGCGGCTGCGCTTGAACAGGAAAAGGTTGGAGAACCACCGCAGGTCGACATCGACGGCGCTGCGCTGCCACATGCCGTTTTCGAGGTCTATGTAGCTTCCGAGCGTGAAGCCGCCCATGATGTAGCCCAGTCTGCGGAATCCACCCGTTTCGTAGCTCGCGCCGAGGTAGAGGGCGTCGTTGAATTCGCCCCACGAATAGCCCGTCGTCACTTCGGCCTTGTAGCCCGTCGCGAGGTACTCGCGCGTACCGAATCCGTAGATCATGTTGGCCGTGTAGAATTTTTCGCGGTAGAGACCCCCGCCGACCAGCAGGGCGTCCTGGTCGTGCAGCGCGGGGTTGTAGTCCGGGGCCACGAGGGGCCTGCGGCTCACGCGCCGGTAGTTGTAGCGTCCCGAGAGATAAACGCTCGATTTGATTCCGCGCAGGTAGTGCGAGTAGCCGCCCCAGACGTCGAGGTTGCGCTCCTTCACCAGCAGCGACGTGTCCTGTTCGATCATGTAGCGCTTGGCTTTGATGTCGCTGTATGTAAGGCCTATCTCGTAGTCCGTGGGTTTGAGGAACTCTTTGCGCAGCCCCATGTTGAGCGTCGAGTTGTAGAAGTCGCGCCCTCCGCCGATCTCGGCGGTGTAGAAGGTCCCGAGCAGGTTGGGGATTTCGTATTCGACCATGTTGCCGCCGTAGGAGAAGTCCTTGCGGCTGAAGTTGGTCATAAATTTGAGTTTGTTGCCCGATCCGAAGATGTTGGCGTCGGAAAGCCCCACCATCGTCCGGCCCTCGGAATGCCATCCTCCGTCGACGGAGATGGTCCAGCTGTCGCGCGTGGTGATTAGGAGGTTCACGCGTGTCGAGTCCACCGCGTCGGGGAGCACCGTGACGTCGATGTCCGAGATGTAGTCGCGCGAGCGGATCAGTTGCTTGTTGCGCACGATGAGCTGCGGGTCGAGCTTGTCGCCCGAGCGGAACAGCAGGTCGCGCCGGACGACGCGGTCGCGGGTGAGCATGTGGGTTTTGTTGGCCATGCGTTCGAGCCGGTTGCCGCCGGGGTCGAAAACCTGCTGGCGTTCGATGGTGATGTCGCCGATGGTTTTCCCGGCGTAGGGTTCCAGCAGGCGGCTCTCGTCGGTGACGCGGCCGCTCATCGTGGTGTCGAGCACGGGTTTTACGAAGAGCATCCGGTAAAGCATGCGCGGCACGGCGCGCCGGCTGGTTTTCGACTGGATGCTGTCGTAGAGGCGCTGGTTGCGCGCCGATGCATCGGGATTCGTCACGCGGGCACTGTCGGGCGTGAACCGGTCGGGGGCGTGCGTGCCGGGTCCTGCGGCACGGACCGAGAGGACCGTTGCCGCCCCAATCAGGATCAGGGAAAATATGCAGAACCGGGCGAACATTGTGTCAAAGATAACGGATTTTTTCGGCAAAAAGTGCGACACAGGGGCCTAAATTGAGGATTCGATACCCATATCCCGATTATTCCGTCTCGGCGGTGGGTGCAGCTCCCCGCATGGCTTATAATCGGTGTTTTCCATCCCTCTCTTTTCTTTGCCGCGACGCCCTCCCCCGGAGAAGACGAAAAAGACGGCCCGAAGGTCGTCTTTTTCCATTTTCCGTTCAGCGTGGAATGGGGGTCATCCCTTCCCCGCCTTATCTGCGGCCCTCTTTGGCCTCGATGCATTCCGTGGCGTGGGGCACTTTCATCAGCCGCTCCTTGGGAATGAGCTTTCCGGTCGTTTTGCAGATGCCGTACGTCTTGTTCTCGATGCGTACGAGCGCCATTTCGAGGTTGCGGATAAATTTCATCTGATGGGCAGCCAAACGACCGCTTTCCTCTTTGGAAAGAGTTGCAGCGCCCTCCTCCAGCACCTTGAACGTCGGCGATGTGTCTTCCGTATCGTTGTCGGCGGTATGGGTGATCGTGGCGCGCAGCAGCTCGTAGTCCGCACGCGCGTTCTCAAGCTTTTTCAGGATAAGCTGCCGGAACTCTTCGAGTTCGGCGTCGCTGTATCTGGTTCTTTCGTCTGCCATAATAATCTCCTCTCTTTTAAGGTTTACTGTAAAATTAAGCAATAATTCCGATATTACCAAATTTTACCGGAATATATCAAGGGGCTATATCCGCGTCACGGCGATGCGCAGCGGTTCGTCGTCCACGTCGGTTTCGACGACCGTTTCGCCTGCCGGTTCCGCTGCCGGACGGACCTCCACGGCGAGGGTCTGCGAAGCGATGTAACCGGCGAATCGGGCGATTGCGTCGGCCACCAGGGGCTTCTGTTCGATCTCTGCGCGGATCTTGTCCGTGACCTCGAATCCGGAGTCCTTGCGGATATTCTGGATGCGGTTTATCAACTCGCGTGCCACACCTTCGGCTTTCAGCTCCTCGGTGACGGTAATGTCGAGCGCCACGGTGAGTTTTCCCTCCGAGGCAACGAGCCATCCGGGCATGTCTTCCGAGGTGATCTCGAAGTCGGCGGGCGTCACGGTGATCCGCTCCGCTCGGAGGTCGAGCACCGTTTCCGGCGCGGCCTCCACCTCGGCGATACGTTCCTGCGAGAACTCCGCGACGAGGGCGGCGATCTGCTTCATCCACTTGCCGTAACGCGGCCCGAGGGTCTTGAAGTTGGGCTTGATGCGTTTGGTAATCAGCCCCGTGGTCTTTTCGATCAGCTCGATCTCCTTCACGTTGACCTCGTTCATAATGAGGTTCTTCACGGCCGAAATATGCTCCGCCGTCGCGGGGTCGAGCACCGGGATCAGGATTTTGGTCAGCGGCTGGCGCACCTTGATCGACACTTTGCGGCGCAGGGCCAGCACCATCGACGAGACCTTCTGCGCCAGCGACATCATCTCTACGAGGCGGGCGTCGATCAGCCGTTCGTCGGCCGTCGGGAACGCCGCGAGATGCACCGATTCGTCCTTGTGGCGGCCGCTCACGGCGTTGAGGTCCGTGAAGATGCGGTCGGAGATGAACGGCGCGAACGGCGCTGCGAGCATCGTGACGGTCTCAAGACAGGTGTACAGCGTCTGATAGGCCGCCAGTTTGTCCTCCGACATGCCGCCTCCCCAGAACCGCTTGCGGTTGAGGCGCACGTACCAGTTCGAGAGGTTTTCGCCCACGAACTCCTGAATGGCGCGGGCCGCCGGAGTGGGGTCGTAGTCTTCGAGAGATTCGGTAACGTTCTTCACCAGCGTATTCAGGAGCGAGATGATCCAGCGGTCGATTTCGGGACGCTTCTCCATCGGAACCTCCTCTTCACGGCCCGTGAAGCCGTCCACGTTGGCGTAGAGGGCGAAGAACGAGTAGGTGTTGTAGAGCGTGCCGAAGAACTTGCGGCGCACTTCGTCCACGCCGTCCCGGTCGAACTTGAGGTTGTCCCAGGGCTGCGAGTTGGAGATCATATACCAACGCGTCGCGTCGGCGCCGTAGGTCGAAAGTATTTCGAAGGGATCCACGGCATTACCCAGACGTTTGGACATTTTGTTGCCGTTCTTGTCAAGCACCAGGCCGTTCGAAATGATGTTCTTGAAAGCTACCGAGTCGAAGAGCATCGTGGCGATGGCATGCAGCGTGAAGAACCATCCGCGCGTCTGATCGACGCCTTCGGCGATGAAATCAGCCGGATAGACGCTCTTGAAGTAGTCGCCGCCGTGCTCGAAGGGGTAGTGCAGCTGGGCATACGGCATGGCGCCCGAGTCGAACCATACGTCGATCAGATCCGGTTCGCGCCGCATCGGTTCTCCTTTGGAGGAAACCAGCACGATATTGTCCACGTAAGGACGGTGCAGGTCGATCCGGTCGGTCGAGTAGTTCTCTTTGGAGAGGTCGCCCGGCTTGAAGTTCTTGTAGGGATTCTCCTTCATCAGACCTGCCGCGACGGATTTTTCGATCTCGGCGACGAGCTCTTCGACCGAGCCGATGCACTTCATCTCCGAGTAATCCTCCGTTGCCCAGATCGGCAGCGGCGTGCCCCAGAAGCGCGAGCGCGAGAGGTTCCAGTCCACCAGACCTTCGAGCCACTTGCCGAAGCGTCCCGTTCCGGTCGATTCCGGCTTCCAGCGGATTGTCTTGTTGAGTTCGATCATCCGGTCGCGCAGTGCAGTAGTCCGGATGAACCAGGAGTCGAGCGGATAGTAGAGCACCGGTTTGTCCGTACGCCAGCAGTGCGGATAGGAGTGGACGTGCTTCTCGATCTTGAAAGCCATGCCCGCCCCTTTGAGCGCCACGGCGATGTCCACGTCGAGCGTCGGCGCGTCGGCGGCGAGCGAATCGTCGTAGGCGTTTTTCACGTAACGGCCCGCCCATTGGGAATAGGCCGCTGTATCGACGTTGTCGCGTATGAAGGTCGGGTCGAGCTCTTCGAGCAGGAAGAACCGTCCCTTGCGATCGACCATCGGCTGATTCTTGCCCGCCTTATCGACCATAAACAGCGGGGCGATGCCAGCGGCGCGGGCCACGCGGTCGTCGTCCGCACCGAACGTCGGGGCGATATGTACGATACCCGTACCGTCGGAGGTGGTCACGTAGTCGCCCAGGATGACGCGGAACGCATCGCCCGCAGGCTTCACCCAGGGGATGAGCTGTTCGTAGCGGATGCCTTCGAAGTCCGGGCCCTTGTAGGCGACCGGGTCGATTTCGAACTTGCCCTCCATCTTGGGGGTAAAATACGACCCCAGCAGTTCTTTGGCCAGGATGACAGTCTGGGGGGCATCCGTATAGGGGTTGCGGCATTTGACGCGCACGTATTCGATTTCGGGACCTACGGCCAGTGCGGTATTCGAGGGCAGTGTCCAGGGCGTGGTGGTCCAGGCCAGGAAGTAGAGATCGCCTTCGGCGCCGTCGAAGAGTTTTTCGCTCCGCTCGTCGCGGATGATTTTGAACTGCGCCGTGCAGGTGGTGTCCTTCACGTCGCGGTAGCAGCCCGGCTGGTTCAGTTCGTGGGTCGAAAGCCCCGTGCCGGCGGCCGGCGAGTAGGGCTGGATGGTGTAACCTTTGTAGAGCAATCCCTTGTCGAAGAGCTGTTTCAGAAGCCACCAGAGGGTTTCGATATATTTGTTGTCGTAAGTGATGTAGGGGTCGTCCATATTGACCCAGTAACCCATCTTGCGCGTAAGTTCTTCCCACAGGCCCGTGTACTCCATCACCGCCTCGCGGCAGGCGCGGTTGTACTCCTCGATGGAGATCGTGCGCCCGATGTCCTCCTTGGTGATGCCGAGTTTTTTCTCGACTCCCAACTCTACGGGCAGTCCGTGCGTGTCCCATCCGGCCTTGCGGTGGACGAGGTAGCCTTGCTGCGTCTTGTAACGGCAGAAGATATCTTTGATCGTGCGGGCCATGACGTGATGGATGCCCGGCGTGCCGTTGGCCGAGGGGGGGCCTTCGTAAAAGACGAAGGTGGGATGACCCTCGCGGGTGGAGATACTTTTGTGGAACGTGTCCTGTGCGTCCCACTCTTTCAGTACGTCGGCGGCCAACCCCGGCAGATCGAGGCCTTTATACTCTTTGAACTTCATATTCTGTTGTTTTCTCAAACGTCGTTTCCATTGTCCTGCACACACCGGTTCGGTCCGATTCCGTCCGTTCGCCTCATGGCATCGGACTTTTTTTGCGGTTGAATGTGCCGGAATTCGCCGGGCATCGCCTGTTTTGCAGGAGAGGCAGG
>OLZR01000452.1_pt1 | contig 22240 bp, 20 predicted proteins | sample 1644421 | NCBI WGS metagenome assembly OLZR01 (sample SAMEA103958132, study PRJEB25191) | human gut metagenome | biome: human-associated habitat [ENVO:00009003]; feature: intestine environment [ENVO:2100002]; material: feces | place: Germany | collected 2013/2015 | reverse complement strand
ATCTGCTGACACTATCCACTTACCGATGTGCTGACCTCACCCTTTTCTTCGTCGTATTCCCAACCACACACATCGCATACATATTTCATAACAAAATTCTCCTTTCTTGCTTTGTATCATGATATGTCTATTTTTAATAATATTCGGTTAGCTTTTCGCTATTTTTATCAGAAACGATCACACTTTCCACAGACTGTGGAGGTTGCAGTAGGCGTAGACCGTTTCGACTTCATCGCCCTCGCAGAGAGCGAAGCAGACCTCCGGCTTTTCGCCGGGATGCAGTTCCTTGCGCTGATTGCCCTGCTTGGTCTGGAGAGATACCCACTCGATGTAGTGTTCCGGCAGCATGGGATGCTCCACGGAGCCGACCTTGACATGGACGATGCCGTTTTCCACCGTCCAGACAGGAACATGCTTCTCCATGGCAGCGTCGGTGGTACCGGGAACGATCTCGCTCATCGGCTCGCCGCAGCAGACGACGGGAACGCCCGTGTCCTTGACCTTGGCAATGATGTTGCCGCAATGCTTGCAAATGTAAAACTTCTGCTCCATGATGATTCTCCTTTTTCTTTAATAGTTTTCCGCGTGAATTTCAAAGTAGCTCTGGGGATGGTTGCAGGCGGGGCAGACCTCCGGCGCTTTCTCACCGATCACAATGTGACCGCAGTTGCGGCACTCCCATACCTTGACCTCGCTCTTTTCAAATACCTGTGCGGTTTCTATGTTCTTTAACAGCGCACGGTATCTTTCCTCGTGGTGCTTTTCAATCTCGCCTACCGCCCTGAACTTAGCGGCAAGCTCAGGAAATCCCTCTTCCTCGGCTGTCTTGGCAAAGTTTTCGTACATATCAGTCCATTCGTAGTTTTCGCCGTCTGCGGCAGCCTCAAGGTTTGCCTTTGTATCGCCTATTCCTGCAAGCTCCTTGAACCACATCTTAGCGTGTTCCTTTTCGTTATCCGCAGTTTTCAGGAAAAGGGCGGACATCTGCTCATAGCCCTCTTTTTTCGCTACGGATGCAAAATATGTATACTTGTTTCTTGCCTGAGATTCTCCTGCAAACGCTTCCTGAAGATTCTTTTCGGTCTGTGTGCCTGCATACTTGTTTTTAGCCATTTTTTCATCCTCCTGTATTGCGGCTTGCTTATAATCAAGAATTGCCGTTTATTTACTTTGATTATAGTACGGGAAAGAAGTTTTGTCAATAAGCCTATGATGCAAAAGATGCTTCTTGACAAAAGATTTTTTGCCTGTTTACAATAAATATATCTTATTATGTTATGAAAGGGAGATTTGATGGCAGAACCGGTTACGGCAAGGCAAAACACTATTTACGATTGTACACATATATATCTTGATGCTTTCGACAAAAAAGGACCGCTCGGAGATTTGTGCAGCAAAGCGGTTGCGGAGTATCTTGAACGGTTTACAAAAACAGAAAATTGTTTTATGTATACGTTGATTGAAAAAGATGTTATACCCGGATTCCTGACAGCCTGTGAGATTCCCGGAATATTATCAAGGAATATCAAAATTGATACGGTTGCCGGTGCACCTGAATATCAAAATAAAGGCTATGAAACTGCTATGATGAACGAATTTTTCAATCTGTTTGAAAATGCCGTGTTTTCTTTAGAAACAAAAAGAAACAGCATTTCGTATAAGCTGTACGGCAAAGTCAGATTCAAAGAGGTAAACGGATGCTTATCTATGTGTAAATATGACAGTAAATAAAGAACCGCCGCAGACAGCAACATTTGTTTGTCTGCGGCACTTGAACGGATAGTTATTTCATCATTTTCTTTTTCAAACAGAATTACTTCCTTTTAGTTGCAATTCAATAAAGACTTGCTTAACAAGGTTTAATTCGTCCTTATATTTCTCGTGGTGGTCTGCCCACCGTACAAGCTGCCAAAAAGAAAATGTTTCATTAGGCTCAATAATCACCTTATTGATTGTTCTTGCGGCAAGTTTAAGATTATGTACCTTGTTAATTTGATATTTCATATCAAATCCACTGTTTTCATTCAGCATAAGTGATGAAGTTTCAAATACCGTATTAGGCAATAGTGCCTCAGATTTATTTTTGGCGTATTTGTTTCCGTCTATCAGCATTTCTAAATAGAACAGTTTTTTCCTTTGCCATTTACGGATAGGAAGTAAAAAGGGAAACACCTGTGTCAGTCTTTTTCTTTTCATAAATTCACCCTCTTAGTTTGTTTCTCCCAGATATTCTTCAAGGCATATTCCTCGTTTGTATATTTCGGTAGCCGCATTAACACCGACATATCGGTAATGCCATGGCTCGTTGGCTATACCTGTGATTGCAACTTTATTCTCTGGATAGCGATATATAAACCCATAGCGATAGGCATTTTGAGCGAGCCAGTTATAAACCTCATAACCATATGAATTTATGCCATCAGCATTTATATCAACGCCAAGACCAAGTTGATGTTCACTTGTTCCCGGAATAGCAACCCAGCGTTCTGTTTCTGTTTTTGCGTCGGATTCAGAATATCCTTTTTCGATATACTCCGCCATTGATTCATCGTATATTTGCTGTTGCTCCTGCTCTGTTCTGTAGCCGGAGGCAACAACAGGATATACACCATCATCCCTCATATCATCAAACATTTTCTGAAGCTGAGGGTATATTCTGCTGTCCACGCATTGTCCGTTTGATAGTTCTGTTAAATCGATTTCACTGTCAGTTTCAAGGGGATGCCATTTATTCACCAGTATCAAGCACCATTCTCCATCTGCTTCATTTTCATTACCAAAATCAATGGAAGGCAATGATGCCTTGTTGTATATATCTGTCCCTGCAAAACGCTGAACAAAGATGCAGGCTAATGCTATCAGTAAAATCAGGATGCAGATAAATAAGTGGGGACGGCGTTTCTTGGTTTGTTGGGTATGAGTTGACATCGTTTTTCCTCCCTGATAAGCTAAAAAAAAGCACGCTTGCTTTTGGTACTGTAAGTGTACCAAAAGCAAGCGTGCTTTTTTTTCGTTTCCCCACAAGAGTTTCCTATGTTTTCCTGCGGAATTTCTTACGATTTTCCTACAGGAGCGGAAGAGTGACTGTAAATTCGATTTGCTCATTTTCACTTTTTGCGGTAATTGTTCCGTTATGAAGCTCAACGATTTCTTTTGCAATTGCAAGACCCAATCCTGCACCTCCGCTTCTGGAACTTCGTGCAACATCAAGACGATAAAACTGTTCAAAAATGCGTACAAGCTTTTCTTTTGGAATGGTATTGCCGCAATTGGTAAACTGAATACACAAATTTTCACCGTTTTGTTTTACAGTAATATGAATCGTGCTGTCATCAAAGCTATAATTCACTGCATTTCTCAGCAGATTATCAAAAACGCGCTGTATCTTATTGACATCGCACTTTATCATAGTGCCTGGGGCTATTTCAAGCTCACATTTTAAATTTTTCTCTAAAAGCATTGGTTTGAATTCGTATATAAGCTGTTCAAGCATACGGGTCAAATTGACCCTGCTGTACTCAAGAGTGATATTAGAAAGATTAAACCGCGTGATTTCAAAAAATTCGTTAATTAAATCCTCAAGATGTTCTGCTTTTTCCAAAGAAATTGACAAATACTTTTCTCTTAATTCTTCGGAAATTTTGTTTTCGTCCCGCAGCAAAGTTAAATACCCAATTACTGAGGTGAGTGGGGTTTTCAAATCGTGGGCAAGATAAACAACAAGGTCATTTTTCCGCTGTTCTGAAAGCTCTGCTGCCAGTTTTCGTTGTTCAAGAGTATGCTTAATATGATTGATTTTCTTTTCGATTGCAGTTAATTCAGAAGGCAAAACAATATCTCCTGAATTTTCTTCTATCAGAGCATCTATACTACGGTTAATTTCTTTGAAATACTTGGAAAATTCATTTAGATAAAAGCGCAAAATAATTGCAAATAACAGTAAGGAAAGCACTACGTAGAAAATACTCATATAATCTCTAATATATATTGAATATACATTATAAGCTCGGTCATAATCATGGTAGACAAAATTATCCAAAAAACCCACGAAAGTGTCTGCTATGTGCCCCTTTAAAAATAGAGAGTACAAGGCTGCTAAAAAAGCAAACGCAAAAAACAACATTCCAAAAATTCTAATCAATAATTTGTTTTTAAGAAGACGATAATCATCTCTTTCGCTATTTCTTTTATTTTTCAATGGTATATCCCACTCCCCACACAGTTTTTATAAATTTCGGTTTTTTTGCAGGCTCATTAAGCTTTTCCCTCAATCTTCCGATATGAGCCATAACAGTATTATTGTTATCAAGGAATTTCTCACCCCAAATATTTTCAAACAATTCCTCAGACGAAATAACTTTTCCTCTGTTCTCACACAAGTACCAGAGGATAGAAAACTCAATAGGTGTCAAAGTAACCTCTTTTCCATACAAAGTACATTTGTGAGTATTCTTGTTTATAATAAGTCCTCTTACATCATGTTCTGCAATGGGAGCAGCTTTTTCCTTGGTATTAGCCGCATTATTATAACGAACATAACGACGAAGCTGTGTTTTTACTCTTGCGACAACCTCCAAAGGGTTGAAGGGTTTTGTAATGTAATCATCAGCTCCGATGGTAAGTCCCATAATTTTATCAGTATCCTCAACTTTTGCCGTCAGAATTATAATAGGATAAAAATACTGTTCTCTGATTTTCTGACAAATACGAAATCCATCAATATCTGGAAGCATTACATCTAAAATTGCCAAATCCATTTTTTGCGTTTTAATACATCCCAAAGCATCCAGACCATTATAAAATTTATGTACCGTGTAACCATCATTTTTTAGATAAACCTCTATTAGATCGGCTATCTCCTTTTCATCGTCTACTATTAAAATATTTTCATTCATAATCAGCTTTCACGCTCCTTATCAACATCATCTGGTAACGCTTCCATAATATCTCCAAAATCACATTTCAAATATTCACATATCGACAACAAGACAGGTAGCGTAACATTTTGATTTTTGCCAAGCTTAGCTTCTATGTACTCCTTTATCATTTTGTAGGTCACTCGTTCCTTGGGCTTATATTCTTCGGCTCTTTTAGCAATATTATCAAGCGGAACTTTTCCCTCACCCTCGCCAAACTCAACCTTTACGTTGATATGTCCGTCTGGCTTTTTGTGGAAAGCAGTACTACCGTCTCAACATGGTTCGTACCGCTGAACATATCGACTGCTACGCACTTGTCGGTGGAGTAGCCGAGCTCGGCGAAACAGGCGCAGTCACGGGCGGCGGTGGCGGCGTTGCAGGAGACCATGACGATGCGGGGGGCGGAGAAGGCGGCTATCTGCTCGCAGGCGTCCCTGCCGCAGCCCTTGCGGGGAGGGTCTACCATTATCACGTCGGGGCGGAGATTGCGTGAATGCAGTATCCGTGCGGCTTCGGCGGCATCGGCACAGATGAACTCGCAGTTTGTTATGTCGTTTGCGAGGGCATTCTGCTTTGCGTTTTCGATTGCCTCGGGGACTATCTCGACGCCGATTATCTTCTTTGCCGTGCGTGCCATTGAAAGCCCGATCGTGCCTGCTCCGCAGTACAAATCAAGCACGGTTTTGCCCTTCGGCTCAGCAAAATCACAGGCTGATGAATAAAGCTGTTCCGCACAGGGAGTATTAACCTGATAAAACGCCTTCGGAGCTATGTTTACGGCGTTTTTGCACATGATGTCACAAATGTAGTTTTTTGATGTCAATACTATCTCTTCATCGCCTAAAATTACGTTAGCATCCCTGTTATTTACATTGATTACAGAACTTACTATCTCGGGATATTTTTCAAGAAGTCTGTCCGACAGAATTTTAATTTCCGGAACATTTTTTGCTACTACTATACAAAGACATATTTCTCCGCTATAATAGCCTTTTCTTAAATATAGATGACGTAATATACCTTTATGTGTAGATTCATCGTAAGCGGTCAGATTAAGCCCGGTTGAAATTTTCAGAAAGTCGGCAGTGATTTTCGAAAAAATGTCGGGCTGTAAAAGGCACTTTTCGCAAGGAACTATTCTGTGCGAGTGGAAGGCATAGAAGCCTGCGATAAGATTTCCGTCCTTATCGGTGCCTATGGGTATCTGTAGCTTGTTGCGGTAGCCGTTTATATTGGTGTTGCGGATTATCGGCAAAAATTCGGGCGAAAGACCGCCTATTCTGGTGAAAGCGTCCTTTACGAACTGCTCTTTGGCTCTGAGTTGAGCCTCGTAGCTAATATGCCGCAGAGAACATCCGCCGCACTTAGTGTAAACGGGGCAGTCGGGAGTGACCCTGTCTGGAGAGGGGGTGATGATCCTCTCTATCTTGCCGTAGCAGTAGGTTTTGTTTACTTTCAGTATCTTTACTTCAAGCTTGTCCCCTATAGCAGAAAACGGCACGAAAATAACCATGCCGTCCTTCTTGCCTATACCGGAACATTCGCTTGAAAGAGCCGTTATCTCAATTTCAACGATGTCGTTCTTTTTCATTATATCTGTCCTAAGCTGAGTGCCTTTAAATAAGCGTTTATAAAGCCGTCAAGGTCGCCGTCCATAACTGCGCCGATGTTGCCCATTTCGTAGCCTGTGCGGTGATCCTTTACCATTGTGTAGGGCATGAATACATAGGAGCGTATCTGTGCGCCCCAGGCAATCTGAAGCTGTTCGCCCTTGATGTCGGAAATCTTGTCGAGGTGTTCTCTTTCCTTGATTTCAAGCAGCTTTGACTTCAGCATACGCATAGCGTATTCTCTGTTCTGATGCTGTGAACGCTCTGTCTGGCAGGCGCACACGATGCCTGTGGGGATATGCGTGATACGAACAGCGGAGGATGTCTTGTTGACCTTCTGGCCGCCCGCACCGCTTGCACGGTAAACGTCCATCTTAATCTCGTCTTCGCTTATCTCAATGTCAATATCTTCATTGATTTCAGGCATTACTTCAACGGAAGCAAAGCTGGTGTGGCGGCGTCCGGAACTGTCAAAGGGAGATACACGGACAAGTCTGTGTACGCCGTTTTCGCTCTTCAGATAGCCGTAAGCGTTTCTGCCCTCAACCAGTATGCTGGCGCTCTTTATACCTGCTTCTTCACCGTCAAGGTAGTCGAGTACGGTTACCTTCATATTGTGCTGTTCTGCCCAGTGGTTGTACATACGGTAAAGCATCTCGACCCAGTCCTGAGCCTCTGTACCGCCTGCGCCTGCGTGGAATGTGAGAATCGCATTATTATGGTCAAATTCACCTGAGAGAAGGGTAGCGAGCTTCTGCGATTCAAGCTCTGTTCTGAAATGCTTTGCAAGCTCCTGTATCTCGGGAAGCATAGATTCGTCATCCTCTTCCTGAGCAAGCTCGAGCATTGTCATTACATCGTCATAGCTTTCACGGAGCTTTTCGTAGCTCTGTACTATATTCTTATCTTCGCCTATTTTCTGAGAAATTTTCTGAGAATTTTCTACATCGTTCCAGAAATCAGGCTGTGCGCTCTGTTCTTCGAGCTTTGCTATTTCTGTTTTGAGATTATCAAGGTCAAGTGCGCCGGCAAGCTCTTTAAGCTCAGGCTCATAGCCCTCGAACTCAACTTTGAGTTCATCATATTCTAACATAGGTTACCGTTCCTTTCAATTTTGCAATACTGCTTTATTATATACCAAAAAAATTTTTTTGTAAAGCCTTGAAATCGTTTTCATTTTATGATATACTCAATTTATTCGGTGAAAACGCAGGTTTTCACAAAATTATTCCGGTAAGCTGTCTGTGAGCGGTGCATAGCGGCAGACGGGCGAATTACCGGAAAGGACGGATAAGTCTTAAAAATCAGTATTTCTGAAAAAAGTTGTGTAAGGAGTTTATTAACATGAGCGAGATCAAGAAGATCCACATGGGTCCTGCTAAATGTGCGGTTGACCTTGGCGACGGAAGTGAAAGAGGAGAGTATGTAAACCAGGATTATATCCTGAACAAGCTGGGCAGACCTCACAGAGCGGTAAGCCTTATGTATTGCTATTATCCGCTTGACGAAACATGGCCTGCGAGAGCGAGAAACGCTTTCAAGGACAAGGAGATCGCATTCCAGTGGGATTATCCCTATGACGACTATTTTACATATAAGGGCGGTATCGGCGGAACAACCGACGACGAGCCTTTCACCTGTATGCGTGATGTAAGACGTCACGGACAGGACGTTATACTTACGATGACGATAGATCCGAATGTTACGGACGAGCATCTTGAACAGATAGGCAAGGAGCTTTCAACATTCGGCCGTATGCAGCTGAGAATCAACCACGAGGCTACAGGTAACTGGTTCTCGTTTACAAAGCGTGCTACCTATCAGCAGGTGGCTGATTTCTATATCCATGCCCGTGAGGTAATAAAGAAGTTTGCACCCAACGTACAGACTATTCTCTGTATCGGCGGTGTGGAGCATCCCGAAAAGGGCGGAGAAATCGAGATGGAGAAGGAATTTGCCGACGCTGTAAGAGCAACGGATATATGGTCTGTTGACAAGTACATGGCTCTTCACTGGGGCTGGCCTTTTGACGTTGCGGACGAGGGCGGAAACTCTTTTAGCAGAAGCAAGGTAGCTGATACATATAATCTTACTAAGCTGTCGGAAAAGCGTTACAGAGAGCTTTGCGGCGGAGAAAAGAAGCCTATGGTAATGAGTGAGTTCAACGCTGACGGCGATGTAACGGGACCTTACGATCAGGCTGAAATGGTAAAGGAATTCTGCGATATGCTCAAGAACGACAAGGATCAGGGCTGGTTTAACGGCTTTACATTCTATCAGTTCCGTGACAGAGGCAGACTGGGACTTGAAATTGAGGATCCGAACAATGCTGACTGCGGTATTGAGCAGCCGGTAATGCAGACCTACAAGGAAATTATTCACGATGAGTATTTCTATCCCGAAATGAAAAGCGAGGGTGACGCACAGTTCCCTGCAAAATTACGTTGGGGTGGTTCTGAGGACGCTGAGGGTATCGAGATACCTCTGCACTTTGAAAAGAACCCCACATTCTGCGAAATCACATTTGAGGACGAGGACGCAGAGCTTAATCTTATGATGGAGATAAACGGCAAGTGGTTCTACAAGGCACCTCACGCAAAGACGATTGACTTTATGTCGGCGTTCTTTGAAAAGCCTCTTGACGGTGAAGCTGATATGACGCTCAAGATATTTGCGCCTCCTGCAAGCGGTGAGAACGTAAATGACGGCAGTGAGGACTGGATGCTGAACACTTATTCGACTATCACGAAGATGCCGAATATCCGTATCAGATTTGCACCTATCTTAAAGTAAGTGGGCACCAAATAAGTATACTTCACCCCAAACAGCTATATTCGACATAAAAAATAATCGCAAGTTAAATCACTCAACACTAAGTGAATAACTTGCGATTTTTATTATCCTACAACTTGTTTTGTAGCTTTTATTTTCTCATCACTGAACTTTACAACATCAGCAATGACAAGTTTCTGTATTGCCGAGATAAGAGTTGACATTAGCTCATAATCAGGCTGTTCATTTTTTACAGGTAACTGCATTTTAAACTTAAAGCTTTGTGAACTGCGTAATTTCTTACCATATGAGAATTTATTTTCAATGGACTTTCCCATAGAACAGGTTAAGAAAAGCATAATTTCTTTTGAATAATCACTTTTCTCGCTCCAGTAAACGCCAGTATCATCACCTGCACCAAAATCATAATTTCTATAAAATGCATTTCCGAAAATATCAATTGTAATTGAGTTCTTTGGAAAACTTGCAACCGGATTAGAAATATAACCAACTACACCTGTATTTGTTACTCCTGCCATTACAAAAGGAATATCTCCTGCTATTTGGTCATCTTTTTTCAGTCTTCTTCCTTGTACAATTTTATCAAATATTACATCGTAACAGAAAGGTTTAAACTCAATATTTTTTGAAATCAAATCATTGACAGCTGACAGCTCATCAGCTGTCAGTTGCGTATCTTTCAGTCCAGAGACTGAAAGATACGCTTCCAGCTCCTCTATACGCTCCGCTTCCAGCTCCTCTATACGCTCCGCTTCCAGCTCCTCTATAAAGCTTTCCATAAATTCAAAGTCGATTTTTCCGTTTTTGGTAGGAAGTTTAATATAATCATTCTTTATACGTTCCCAACCCGCCTTATTTGTCCAAGCGTAATTACCAAATATCGTTTTTCTAATTGTGCTAACTAAGAAAAGGTGTTGATTATCTGATAATGTCGAACTTGTCTTAACCCATTTTAAAGCATACGCATCCTGCAAAACTGTAAATTCCTTACTTTGATAAAAAGTTGCACCAGTATTTGCACCATTTGCTGATATGGTTATTACATTTTTCAAAATCAAGGCGTTTTCTCTTGGAACGTAATTGTTCAATCCTTGATTTTGTATTCCTGCTGTAAGACAAGGTAATGTAAAAATTCCAGTAGGTTCACTTGGCAACTCACTCGTTTTGTAATTCATTTTATCGGAATCAATTTTTGCAAAAAGTTCACATAATTTGTATTTGCCCCACTCAACACTTGCCAATTTCTCATTGAGTGAGGCATTTATTTTCCCAAGCGTTCGTTATCCTCACTGCTCTTACCTTTTAAAAGTGTTGATACTTCCCAAGCAAGATAATCACTTACGGTCTTTTTGAAGTCCTCAAGCGTTGGGATTGTGTTAATTGGAGCAGACTGATTCCAATCAGCACCGTTTTCCGGGTCGATTTTACCCTCATAATATTCCTTGTCAGTGAAAATATTAAGTTCTGACTTGCCGAATCTGACAATATCAGCAATTTCCTGATAGCGTTCTTTGGCGTGGTCTGTATCTCTTAGATTTACACTTGCTTTCTTTCTGTTGGTTCTTGTGTAGCCGTCATTAGAGAAATCGATAAACTTAACTGTATTCTTTGCGTGATGTGGTTCGCCGACCTTGAAAACATAAATATTTGTTTGAACACTTGACTTGCCAACAAACAAGTCAATCGGCATTTTAACGCTTGCAAGCAACGTACTATGCTTCAGTATTTCCTTGTTATATTTGATAGCTTTGCCCGAACCTGCCGAATTTTGAATGATAATTGCCGCATAGCCTTTTTCCATCATTGAGAGAGCTTTTTCAACAAAAATCATACCATTTCCATCAGCGGAATATGGGGGATTAAGCACAAATGCAGTGGCAGGAAAATTTTTTTTCGTTGAAATAAAGCCATAGTTTCCGTCAAAATTTTTCAAAGAGTCCTGATTCAAAATGTTGGAACTTCCGTCGCCCATTAAAATCATATTTAAGATTGCAAGCATATAGATTTGCGGCAGAATTTCAAGACCCAACAGCTGAGTTGCTTTAATTTTTGCGACTTTTTCCTGATATTCCTCAGGTGATGATATTTTTTCCTTTGCATCATCAATCATTTCATTCATTGCAGCAACAAGAAGTCCTGCCGAACCTGTTGCAAAGTCCCATACATAAGAATCTTTATCAACTCTTGCAAGCTTTACAAGTAACCTTGCAACGTATGAAGGTGTAAGAACAACGTCATTCAACTTATCCTGAGTAAATCCAAGCCAGTTATACATTTCATTGAAGAGCATACCTGTAAAATCTGTTGTAATACCTATCTTATAGTAGATACCCAAGTCATCAACAATTTTCGAGAATACTCTTTTTATTTGGCTTTCTCCGTTTTCCGGTTTGTTCCTGTTTTCATCAACTAAAGTGTTTGAAAGTGTTCTGATAATCAAATCTTGCTTTTGTTGTGGTAACTGTTTTTTCTTCAAGAAAGATGTAATTTTTCTGATGATTTTATCTCCGTCGGTTTCACCGCTTTCGGTAGAAGATTCCAAATCAGATTTTTCAAGAGGTTTAACGCCCTCTGCACCAAGCGTTGCAATGATAGTAGCTGCAACAAGATATATTCTATCGTTTTCTCCCAATCCTGTTTCTTCTTTGTAGATGTCATTGTTAAGTTTAACAAGACTGATATTGATTTCTTTTTCACGCTTTTCTTTGAGCTTATCAATCTCTGCCTGAGTAAGACTGAGTTCATTAAGCTTTTCTACAAACTCATCAAAATGTGACGTCTTTAAAAAGGAAAGGTCTGTATAATCTCCAACTCTTTGACCAAAGCCAAGATTATTTTTGTCAGCTGAAACATAATAAACACCAATCTCGTGCTGAAGTTTTCCAAACTCATCTTTGTATCCGGTTACACCTATTGCAATGATTCTTGTATAGCTTGTGTAGTGTAAAATCGCATTCGCATAATGTATCGCACCATTTACAGCATACGACTTAATATTCGTATAGTTTGGTTCATTTTTATCTTTTTTGTTATCTACGATTCCGTCAGTATCCAACTTTACGAGTTTATCTTTGTAACCTTTATATTCAATAAGAACAGGATAAAAAGTCCCATACTTATCTTTCAACAACAGTTTAGCATCAGGTCTGTTACCACCTTTGCCACCAATCTTTGAATGATATTCATCAAGAGCCTTATCTATTTCGGAATTAAGTGATGCTTGTTCAAGCTTATAGTCAAGACCATAGCTTTTCAGCCAGCCGTTTACCAAGTCAGCTATATCCGGTTCAACAGATTGTACTTTGCTTTTATTAGCCATATTATCCTCCGCAAAATTTTTATTTAATCAAGTGTCAATATATTTTTTTATTATACCACATTATCGAAAGCCTTACAAGACTTTTAAGATGAGTTTTGAAAAATTTGTCTGTACTGCTATATCAACATTTCACAAAAATACTTATGAACATTCTGTAAATTCTGCAAAAAACAGGGTGCGTTTTGCTGATTTTTTGCATATAAGGTGAGGGGGAAAATAAGGTGAAAACGAACGGCTAACATAAATCGTCGCACTTTGTTAATACATCGGGAAAGACTAAAATGATATAATGATTTCAGAGTAGCAAGCAACGATGAACGTGGCACGCTTCGTTCGCAGTTCATCAGCTTGTTAGGGACGCTCCGTTTCCCTAAGATCCTTTAATTTGATGACTATCGTCAGAAAAATAAACACAAAAAATGAAAGTGAGGACACAGAAATGGAACGAAAAGTGAGATACGATCGTAAGCTACCGATAGTTCTTTTCATAGGACAGCACTTCTCGGGTTCGCTATTCGAATCAATATACTTGTCATTGCATATGTACAAAGCTTTGGATGCACACGCTTAAGTTGTCCTTGCCGTGCTTGCCCTCACAAAACATAAATAGCTGAAAAAATCAATAACTACGATTCAACGGAAGAAGCACGAGGGACAGTGCGGTTTTGAAAGAGCCGGTGCAGGGTGAGGGTGTGCTTTTGAGAGGACTGTGAGCGGTGTGGACGGTGAAATGATAATATCGTAAAATCGGTATATATATTTGCTTTGTATTTGTTTATTTCCACAAAAAATTCTATAATTATTTGGCTGTTTTGTTGAAAATGATGTGAAAACGTGATTTAAATTTGACTTTAGTTACACAATGTGATAAGATAAACCTATATAAAGACGGTCAAAAACCGTATTGTTTATCCTTTGTGTGAGGTAGCGGAATGAAGAAGAACAAGAATGTATATGACGGGGCTGAAATGGTTCCGGAGAACGTTGAAAATACACATAAGAAAGGGAAATCTCTTACCGGCAGAATATTCAGGTGGATGTGTCTTGCTGTCGGCGGTTCGCTTATGCTTGTCTGCATAATCAATATACTGCTGAGCTATACATATCTTAAGCAGGCGCTTGTGAATGAGATGGACGAGGTAGTGCATACCGCATCGAATACTATTTCAAATCAGCTGGAATCTGTTGTAAACGCAATAACGCAGATTTCTGCCGACGCCGATTTTTCTGACGTTGCAGATGTATCTGCGATACGCTCGAAGTGTATTTCTGTCGCAAGAGATAATTCTATGTATGTCAAGGTCGATATGACGGACAGGGACGGTAAGGGACTTAACGACGACTCTCTAAACTGGTCGGACGATCCTGCATATCGTGAGGTAATAGAAACCAATAAAGCGGTTGTCGGTGAGCCTTATTTCTACGAAAAGACGGGTAAGGTCGTTATGGACGTTACCGTGCCTATAATTTCAAACGATATAAATAAGCTGCTGAGAGCGGTGCTTCGTATAACCGTTGACGTGAATGTATTCTCGAATGTTATCGGTCAGATCTCGATCGGCGATACCGGCTATGCGATGGTGGTTGACGCTAAGGGCAATATAATCGCACATCCGGACTCGGAACTGATACCGCAGATGATGAATTATATCAGTCTTGCTTCGCAGGACGGCTCATATCAGACTATGGCTGATTGCGTTTCATCGGCAATTGCGGGTGAATCGGGATTCGGCGAGGTTAAGCTTGACGGCGTTTCAAAATATGTCAGCTATGCGCCTATAAGCAATGCGGAAGGCTGGAGCTGTATAATGATTGCGACACCGTCTGAGCATACGCAGAGCATTTATAATTCTATTGTTATCGGCATGATTGTAACGGTCGTATGCTTTGCGCTGTCGGTACTGCTTATAATAACGATAGTGAAAAAGATAATTTCGCCCGTAAAGCAGTGCTCGGACAGAATCGTTACGTTATCGCACGGCGATCTTCACCAGCAGGAGCTTGACTTCGGCAAGAAAATTGACAAGGAAATATCTCAGCTGAGCGAAAGCACGAACCTTATCAGCAAGAATATAAACGAAATCATATCCGACATCGACACTATGCTCAGAACGCTCGGAAACGGCGATCTTACATATAAGCCGGCTGATGTTTATCTCGGTGACTTTGCGCCTATCAGGCAGTCATACGAATCTATAATGATCTCACTTAATAAGACGATGGACAAAATAAGCAAGGCAGGTCAGCGTGTTGCTACAGGCTCTGAGCAGGTGGCATCTGCGGCAGGCAGTCTTTCGGGCGGTGCGGCAAAGCAGGCGGCATCGGTCGAGGAACTTTCGGCATCGCTTACTGAGGTTGCGGAAAAGGTCAACCGTAACGCAGCGAGAGCGGAAAACGCCGCTGAGAATTCGGCTCAGGCTACAAAGCTTGTTGAATCGGGCAACGAACAGATGAACGGTCTGCTTGGGGCTATGCAGGAAATCGGAGAAACATCCGGCGAAATCGAAAAGATAATAAGAACGATAGACGATATTTCGTTCCAGACGAATATACTTGCGCTTAATGCGGCGGTAGAGGCGGCAAGAGCGGGTGACGCAGGAAAGGGATTTGCAGTTGTTGCGGACGAGGTAAGAAATCTTGCGGGCAAGGTTGCTGAGGCGGCAAGCACAACGACAGAACTTATCAAGAACTCGATGAAGGCTGTTGAAAACGGAACGATGATTGCAAACAAGACGGCACAGACGCTGACCGAAATCGTCAATACGACAACTGCCACAACAAAGCTGGTAGGCGAAATCTCAACGGCTTGCGCAGAGCAGGCTGAGGCTATAGAGCAGATCAATGCCGGCGTTGATCAGATTTCTTCTGTAGTACAGACAAACTCCGCTACAAGCGAGGAATGTGCGGCTTCTGCACAAGAGCTTTCGGTACAGGCAAATCTGCTTGACGAGATGGTGTGCGGCTTTACAATCGACGAGGAGCTTGTTACTCGTGAGGAAGCGGCGAAGGACGAAGAACCGTCCGAGGAAGATGAAAACGCTGAAAACGGGGAAGAACCCGAATATGTGGATGACGACCCGGACGATGACGAAAACTGAATTTCTTAAAACAGGCAACAATATATAACTGATCCCTCCTGCATTATCACGCAGGAGGGATCGTTTTGTCAGTATTCGTCTTTTATGCGGAATAAGGTTTCGTGGGGGTCGGGCTGACGGTCGGCAACGTACATATCGTTTATCACGATATAGCGGCTGTCCTGAAGGGTCTGTACTACTTTGTCAATGTCTTCCTCAGTGCCTTGCGCCTCCATTTCGACCGAGCCGTCGTAGAGATTTTTTACCCAGCCTGTTACGCTGTAGAGCGAGGCGGCATTCTGCGCCCGGTAGCGAAAGCCGACACCCTGAACTCTGCCTTTGAAGAAAAAGTGCTTTCTTATTATCTTTGTATTCATTTTCGCCTCCGTCAGAATGTGAATATGTCTTTATCAAGCTTTTTCACAAGCTTATCGCTGTAAAGCTCCATTTCTTCGGGGCTTTGCGAGCTAAGAGGCTCGATTATGCCGATCGTCATCATACCTGCCTGCCTTGCGGCTTTGAGAGAAGCGGACACGTCATCGAGCATAATGCAGTTTTCGGGCGGTACGCCGAGCGTTTTTGCGGTATCGAGATATATGTCGGGGTACTGTTTGCCTTTGCCGAAAACGGCGGCGGAGCTTATCGTTTCAAACATTCCCCACAGTCCTGTGTGATGAAGCACGGGAGTGTAAAGCTCGGGGGTCTGCGAGGTGCATACGGCGGTCTTGTAACCGTTTTTCAGAGCAAGCTCAACCGTTTCACGAGCGAAGGGTTTTAGTTTTACGTTGTGGCGGTATTCGTCTATGGCGAGATCTGTCCATTCCTGCATAAGCTGTTCGGGCGTTTCGGGAAGACTGAAAAGATCTATTGTGTACAATGCTGTTTCGTAAAAAGAGCGGTGACTGCATTGCCTGCCGTAATCATCGGGCGGAGTTATGCCACGTCTGCGCAGAAATTCCTCGTCAACGTACTGCCAGACGTACATCGAGTCGAGCAGAGTGCCGTCAAGGTCGAACAGCACGGCTTTTATATCGTTCATATTCTTCTCCTTTCCTGACTTAGATATACTGCTATTGTATCACAATAAGGCAGTGGGGTCAATAAGATTTTACGGACGATTTTCGTGTATGCGGCTTGCAAAATGCGTGGATTTATGGTATACTGAATTAAAAGAAATACAGAGAAGAATAAAGGAAAGAAAAGAAAATTGGAACAGACAAAAGAAAACAAGATGGGCGTAATGCCTGTAAACAAGCTGCTTGTTACAATGTCGCTGCCTATAGTTATATCAATGCTTATCCAGGCAATGTATAACCTTGTTGACAGCGTATTTGTGGCACAGATAAATCCGGACGCACTGACCGCTGTAGGTATGGCGTTTCCGATGCAGAGCCTTATGATAGCGTTTCAGACGGGGCTTGGCGTCGGCATGAATGCGCTTGTATCACGCTATCTCGGACAGAAGAAGCCTTATGAGGCAGGTCTTGCGGCAACTCATGCGCTTATTCTTACCGCTTTGAACTATGTTATATTTTTAATAGTAGGGCTTACGGCGATACCTGCGTTTTTCTCGATACAGACACATTCCGAAATCATAGCGGGATATGGTGTTGAATATCTGTCAATCGTATGCTGCGGCTCGCTCGGATTATTTTTCCAGATATACGGTGAGCGTATATTGCAGGCGACAGGCAAGACACTGCTTTCGATGGTGTCGCAGATACTCGGTGCGGTTATAAACATAGTGCTTGATCCTGTGTTTATTTTCGGTGTTGATTTTCTCGGAATACCCGCAATGGGCGTTACGGGTGCGGCAATCGCCACTGTAACAGGTCAGATAATAGCGGCGGCAGTAGGATTTTTACTGCATCACTTCCACAACAAAGAATTAAGGCTTGTATTCAGAAAATTCAGACTGAATCTTGGTACGATAAAGACGATATATGCCGTCGGAATACCTTCTATTATAATGAGTGCGCTGGTTTCGGTACTGACGTTCGGTATGAATATAATACTGAAAGCGTATGAGCCTGCGGCGGCTACGGTATTCGGCGTATACTTCAAGCTGCAGAGCTTCGTGTATATGCCTGTGTTCGGTATGAATAACGGAATAGTTCCTATCATAGCCTATAACTACGGGGCAGGAAAGCCGAAGCGTATAACGGATACGCTGAAGCTCGGTGTTATCTGCTCAGTTGCGATAATGATAGTCGGATTACTGCTGTTCCAGCTTATACCGGTGCAGTTACTGGGAATGTTCGCTCCGACGGACGATATGATAAGGCTCGGTGAAACGGCGCTCAGAATATTCAGCGTATCGTTTGTATTTGCCGGAGTGTCGATAGTGTTAAGCTCGGGCTTCCAGGCGCTCGGAAACGGCTTTTACAGCATGATAGTATTTATAGTAAGGCTTATTGTGCCGACACTGCCTTTTGCTTGGCTGTTCGGCATTATCGGAGGGGTTGACTGCATATGGTGGTCGCTCCCTGTAAGCGATTTGTTAGGACTTATTGTTGCGATACTCCTTATGCGCAGGATCTATAAAAATGTCATATCGAAAATGTATGACAAACAGGATGAATCCTCGGCACAGGTACAGCAGGCATAAGAATAAAGCACAAACGGAGGAATGATTATGGGAAAAATAATCACTATTTCAAGACAGTACGGAAGCGGAGGAAGCGAGATCGGCAGAAAGGTCGCAAAAGCGCTTTCAATCCCGTATTACGACAGGACGATAATTGATGTTACCGCAAAGGAAAGCGGATTTGATCCCAAATACATAGAACGTGCGGAGCAGACAACAACGACCAGTTTTCTTTACAATCTTGCGATAAACGGTATGTACACACAGCCGCTTACCGACCAGCTTTTCTCGGCGGAGTGCAGAGTTATCAAGGCTCTTGCGGATAAAGGTCAGTGCGTTATAGTCGGTCGCTGTGCGGACTATGTGCTGAGGGAGCAGTACAGCACATTTGATGTTTTCGTGCATTCTACGGATGATTTCAGATGCGGACGTATCTGCGAGCATGACAATATAAGCAAGGACGAGGCGCTTTCGATTATCAGACAGAAGGATAAGGCAAGGCGAAGACACTACAAGTATTATACGGAACGTAACTGGGGTGAATCACTGAATTACGATCTGTGCATCAATACGGCTACCTGCGGTATTGATGAGGCGGCTGAAATAATCGCTAAGCTTGCAGGCAAATAAAGACGTCGCATTCAGCGGCTGACGCCTTTAAGAATAGTAAAAAATCGGCTGTCAATGGTGACTATCAAATCACATTGGCAGCTTATTTTTTTAAAACAGTTAAACAGAGAAAATATTTGAACAGAAGGAACGGTGAACGATGGAATTTGTAATGCTCTTTTTTTCGGCAATCATCATTGTCTGCATTGTAGGCAATAAGCTGTCGGCAAGGATAGGCGTACCGAGCCTGCTTATATTTCTGGCACTTGGTATGATATGCGGCTCGGACGGTATTCTGAAGATACCGTTTGACAACTATCAGCTCAGCGAGCAGGTGTGTACGGTATGTCTTATATTTATAATGTTCTGCGGCGGTTTTTCTGCCAACTGGAAAGCGGCAAAACCTGTTGCTTTGCGTGCGGGACTTTTATCCTCGCTCGGTACGATAGTTACGGCGCTTATTACTACGGCAGGCTGTCATTTCCTGATAGGATTTGATATAAAAGAGAGCTTTCTTATCGGTGCGGTTATTTCGTCTACTGATGCGGCATCGGTGTTCTCGATACTTCGTTCAAAGCAGCTAAACCTGCGTGGCGGTCTGGCTTCACTGCTGGAAATCGAGAGCGGTTCTAACGACCCGTTTTCTTATATGCTGACGGTCATTGCGCTTGCGATAATGGCAGGTGATGATATTTCACAGCTTGGTCTTCTTGCGGTGCTGCAGATAGTCCTCGGTGTTGCATTCGGCTTTGCAATGGGATTTGCCGCAGTGTTTGTAATGAAAAAGGTGAAGCTGTCAAAAAACAGCTTTGACATCATTTTCATGATGGCGATGATATTTGCGGCATATTCCGCACCTATACTGCTCGGCGGCAACGGATACCTCAGCGTATACATAGCAGGTATCATCATCGGTAACAGCAACATAGGAGAGAATAAGGCACAGCTTGTACATTTCTTCGACGGAATCACGGGGCTGAGCCAGATAATGCTGTTCTTCCTGCTGGGATTGCTGTCGAATCCTTCACAGCTGCCGGGCATAATACTTCCGGCACTTGCAATATTTGCGGTGATGACCTTTATATCACGTCCTGCTGCGGTGTTTGCGATATGCTCAAAGGGGTATACATGGGCTGACAGGCTGTTTATAGCGTGGTCGGGTCTGAGAGGCGCATCATCCATCGTTTTCGCAATAATGGCTACGGTGAGCGATGTGTATACGGACAGCAATCTGTTCAATATAGTAGTGTGCGTCTGCCTTATCTCCGTTGCATTTCAGGGAACGTTACTGCCGAAGGTCGCAACGGGGCTTAAACTCATTGATAACGAAAGCAGTGTATTAAAGACGTTCAACGATTATCAGGACGAAACTCCACAGTTCAATATGATGCGTATATTTGTATCGGATACTCACACCTGGAACGGACACAAGATAAGCGAGATAGATTTCCCCGACGATTCGCTTGTACTTATGATAAAACACGGCGACAGCACTATCGTGCCGAAAGGCGATACGGTGATAAATGCCGGAGATGATGTTATACTCAGCATTCCGTCATACAGGGACAGCGGAAATATATTGCTCAAGGAATACGAGATAGGACCAAAGCATTTATGGAAGGGAAAGACTATAAAGGAGCTTGACCTGCCGACTACGCTTCTTATTATAATGATAAAGAGAAACGGCGATATGGTTGTACCTAACGGAAGCACTGTAATAAAGCAGGGTGATATTCTTGTTGTCAGCGACCAGTCGCATATAGACGAAAAGAAGAAAAAGGATAAGCACGGCGGTGAAGAGCCGGATAAAAAGCCGGATAAAGCGGCTGAGAATAAAGAATGCGATGAAAAAGAGGGGGAGAAGGTGAGCGTGTAACGATTGACGGAAGAACGATAATGACTTTCGGACTTGAAATTAAAGGTCGGCTGTGATAGAATAAGGCTGACGGCTTTTGTGAATATGAAACTGCCGTGTTATATATGCGGCAGTTGTTTTTTAGTGAGGAAAAATATGAAACGCAGTAAGAAAATGTCGGTGCTTAGAGAGTGCGCTGAAAAGCACTATATATGCAGGTGCTTTTACGAATACGACAAAAGCTATTGGTATTACTATATCAATGATTTCAACGACAAATTTGTACTCGGACAGGAAGAAAACGACTTTGAACTTAACGGATATACGATCCGCAACTTTGACGAACTGCAAAAAGCAGAGATCAAGAATGATGTCTGTGAAGAGATAAACAGACTGAATGGGGTTGCAGAGCAAATCAAGGCTCCCCAAATTGATATAAGCTCGTGGCAGAGCATATTCAATTCACTCAGAGAGTGCGGTGAATGGGCGATAGTCGAGAATGAAAATGAAGATATATTCCATATAGGGATAATCTTAAAGGCGGGGAAGAATAAACTTACGATGAGAGAGTTTGACGCAGACGGAAAATGGCAGGAAGAAACCAAAATTCCATACAAAGAAATAACAAGCGTCAGCTTTAAAACAAGATATATTGATAACTGGAGAAAGTATCTCGAAAGAACGAAAGAAGGATAAGCATGGACATTAAGGAAAACTTCAAGGGGCATTTAAGCACTATCAATCATCACAAGATGGAAGTAATGAGGCTGTGCTTCAAGGTCGGTCTTTATAAGCAAGGGCTTATGCACGATTTGTCAAAATACTCGCCGAAGGAATTCATAAGCGGCGTGGTATTTTACACGGGGGATAAAAGTCCGAATACGACCGAAAGACGTGTGACGGGAAAAAGCGAGGCGTGGCTTCACCATAAGGGAAGAAACAGGCATCACTTTGAATACTGGATAGATTACGGACAGGAGCCGGGTTCTGCGATGCAGGGAATGAAGATGCCTGTAAAGTATGTTGTGGAGATGTTCTGCGACAGAGTGGCGGCTTGTAAGACATATTATAAAGAAAATTATAACGACAGTATGCCGTTTGAATATTTCAACAAGAACAGAAAACACTATATGATGCACCCGGAAACTATGGAGCTTCTTGGAAAAATGCTGATAATGCTGAAAAGATACGGCGAGGAGGATACGCTGGTATACATAAGGGAGAGAATCCTTACCGGAAGGTATCCGAAAAAGACAGCGGTAAAAAGCTGATAAAATACATTAAATAGCAGAAAAATGCAGTAAATAGAATATATAGACAGCTTTTTACGGCTGATTGTACAAAGTGCCTTTAAAAACAGGATTTGACGAGTAAGTTTTATGTAAATTTACTTTGAAAAAAACGTTGACAAATGTCATTTTCCGTGATATAATAGACAAGCACTCAAACGAGAGGGCACAAAAACAGAGGG
>OLZR01000448.1_pt1 | contig 22353 bp, 17 predicted proteins | sample 1644421 | NCBI WGS metagenome assembly OLZR01 (sample SAMEA103958132, study PRJEB25191) | human gut metagenome | biome: human-associated habitat [ENVO:00009003]; feature: intestine environment [ENVO:2100002]; material: feces | place: Germany | collected 2013/2015 | reverse complement strand
CCACGTAGAAGCGCAGGCCATCCGCCGTTGTGACCACATAGCCCAGCCAGCGGTTGGCCTCGGGGTGGAAATTTTTGCCCTCGTTATAGGCGGCCACCGCCCGGAAGGACAGTCCCAGCAGCTCATAGGTCACGCCGGTGTGAACCGGCAGCAGCGCCGATTCCTCAAAACCGGCCTCCAGCACCGTGCGGTAGCAGGTGTCCGGCAGGACGATAAAGCCGTCCGGCGACAGCACCCGGCGGATATCCTCCGGCGAAAAGTGGTCATAGTGGTCGTGGGTGATGAAAACAAGCCCCGCGTCGTGAGGCGTATCCTCCACCCGGAAGGGATCGAACCGCAGCACCATGTTGCCGTTGTCGCAGCGGATGCTGCTGTGGCAGTTGATGGAGAACCGATTTATAATGTCGCACATATGGCGTACCTCCCATAGAGTTTAAGTATCTACAGTATACGACAGATAGCTTACTTTTTCAAGTGCCCAAATAAACCTTTCTTCTCGTAGGGGGCAGAAGTATAGCCCGTGACCTTGTAGCCGGTGGGTTCAATCACGCCGCGCAGCGCGTCCTCGCCGATCTCCTGCTCCGTCAGGATCACGGATTCGCCCTTGCTGTGGGAGGACGTGACCTTTTTGACCGGGAATTTGGCCCGAATCGCGTCGTTGACATGGCTTTCGCACATACCGCAGGCCATACCGTCGATTTTCAAAGTGATCTGATACATGATACATACCTCCATGTAAAATAATTATTTGGTTAGATACAGCTAACTATTGGGCCAAGGAAATGCCGCGTCCTCGCGGCATTTCCGGCGGCACAGAGCCGCTGTTATTTCTTAAAGCTGTCCTTCAGGGATACGCTGCGGTTGAACACCAGATGCTCCGCCGTGGAGTCCCGGTTGTCCAGACAGAAGTAGCCCACCCGCATGAACTGGAAGGTCGGCGCGTTGACGCCGGTGCGGTTCTCCTGCTTGTCGAACTCCGCCGCCACCTTGCGCATTTCCGGCTCCGCCTTGCAGCCGGTCAGCACCGTCAGGCTGCCGGGGTTCAGGCAGTCCAGAAAGTCCTTGTCGGGGCCGTCGGGCGTGGCATCGGAGAACAGGTTGTCGTACAGCCGCACCTCGGCGTCCAGACAATTCTCCGCGTCCACCCAGTGGAGGGTCGCGCCCTTCACCTTGCGGCCGTCGGCGGGGTCGCCGCCCCGGGAGTCGGGATCATACTCGCACAGCACCTCGGTGACGTTGCCGTTTTCGTCCTTCACGCAGCCGGTGCACTTCACCAGATACGCGCCCTTCAGACGGCATTCCAGACCGTCGGGGGTCAGGCGCTTGTACTTGGGCACGGGGATCTCCATAAAGTCGTCCGCCTCGATCCACAGATGGCGGGAGAAGGTGATATCGTGGGTGCCCTGGGTGGGATCGGTGGGGTTATTCTCCACGGAGAACACCTCGCTCTTGCCCTCGGGATAGTTGGTGACCGTCAGCTTCACCGGATGCAGCACCGCCATGGTGCGCTCGGCGGTGGCGTTGAGATCCTCCCGGAGACAGTGCTCCAGCGTGCCGTACTCGATGACGCTGGGGGTCTTGCCCACGCCGATCATCTCGCAGAAATTGCGGATGGCGGCGGCGGTGTAGCCACGGCGGCGCAGGCCGCACAATGTGGGCATACGGGGATCGTCCCAGCCGGAGACATAGTGCTCCTCCACCAGCTTGCGCAGCTTCCGCTTGGACATGACGGTGTGGTCGATGTTCAGGCGGGCAAACTCGATCTGCCGGGGCTTGTGATAGGGGATGGAGACGTTGTTCACCACCCAGTCGTACAGGGGACGGTGCTCCTCATACTCCAGCGAGCACAGGCTGTGGGTGATGCCCTCCAGCGCGTCCTGAATGGGGTGGGCGAAGTCGTACATAGGAAAGATGCACCACTTGGTGCCCTGCCGGTGGTGGTTGATGAAGCGGATGCGGTAGATGACGGGGTCGCGCATGTTGAAGTTGCCGCTGGCCAGGTCGATCTTGGCCCGGAGGGTCATCTTGCCCTCCTCCACCTCGCCGCTGCGCATCTTCTCAAACAGCCGCAGGTTTTCCTCGATGGGACGGTCACGGTAGGGGGACACGGCGGGGATGCCGATATCGCCGCGGTTCTGCTTAAACTCCTCCGGCGTCAGCTCGCAGACGTAAGCCAGACCCTTCTTGATCAGCTCCACCGCATACTCGTAGTCCTTCTCAAAATAGTCGGATCCGTAGTAGAAGCGGTCGCCCCAGTCGAAACCCAGCCAGTGGATGTCCTCCTTGATGGCCTCCACAAACTCCACATCCTCTTTGGTGGGGTTGGTGTCGTCCATGCGGAGGTTGCACAGGCCGTTGTACTTCTCGGCGGTGCCGAAGTCGATGCACAGGGCCTTGCAGTGGCCGATGTGCAGATAGCCGTTGGGCTCCGGCGGGAAACGGGTGTGGACGGTCATTCCCTGGAACTGACCACCCTCTGCGATGTCCTCGTCGATAAAGTTCAGAATAAAGTTTTTGCTCTCCGCCACCGCCTCGGTCTCGGGGGTATTGGTCTTTCTTTCCTCGGTCATTGTCTCACACTCCTTGTAGGTCGTATTTTTGTATTGTTTCCGGTAAAAAACCAGACCTATATTATACGCTGTTCGCCGTGGGATTGCAAGGGGTTTGCGGCGGAAATCCGCCGTTTTACAGCGCAGCCTCCAGATTCTGCCGGATGGCGGCGATAAACTGGGCGGAGGTGACGGCGTGAGCCGTAAAGCCCTCGTCCACCAGACCGACCAGATCCTTGGTCATGGTGCCCTGATTCAGCGTGGTGAAGCAGGCCTGCTCCAGCTTGTCGGCAAAGGCGGACAGGTCGGCAAGGCCGTCCAGCTGACCGCGTCTGCGCAGCGCACCCGTCCACGCAAAGATGGTGGCCATGGGGTTGGTGGAGGTCTCCTCGCCCTTGAGGTGCTTGTAGTAGTGGCGGGTCACGGTGCCGTGCGCGGCCTCGTACTCCGTCACCCCGTCGGGGGACACCAGCACGGAGGTCATCATGGCCAGAGAGCCGAAGGCGGTGGAGATCATGTCGCTCATCACATCGCCGTCGTAGTTCTTCAGCGCCCAGATGAAGCCGCCCTTGGAGCGGATGACACGGGCCACGGCGTCGTCAATGAGGGTGTAGAAATAGGTAATGCCCAGCTCGGCAAACTTTTCCTTGTAGTTATTCTCGTATTCCTCCTCGAAGATGCGCTTGAACTCGCCGTCGTACACCTTGGAGATGGTGTCCTTGGTGGAGAACCACAGATCCTGTTTGTTGTCGATGGCGAACTGGAAGCAGCTCTTGGCAAAGGCACGGATGCTCTTTTCTGTGTTGTGCTGGCCCTGCCACACGGCGGGGCCGCTGACGGTCTGCACCGTCAGGGTCTTTTCCGCGCCGCTCTCGCCCTTGAAGGTCAATGTGGCGGTGCCTGGCTCATCCGTCACCATGTCCACGGCCTTGTACATGTCGCCGTAGGCGTGACGGGCCACGGTGATGGGCTTTTCCCAGTTCTTTACCACCGGGTGGATAAAGGGCACCACGATGGGAGCGCGGAAGGCGGTGCCGTCCAGATAGGCGCGGATGGTGCCGTTGGGGCTCTTCCACATCTCGGTCAGCTGAGGATATTCCTCCATGCGCTGCTTGTTGGGGGTGATGGTGGCGCACTTCACCGCCACGCCCAGGCGCGCCGTAGCCTTGGCGGCCTCAATAGTCACCTGATCCTTTGTCTCGTTCCGGTGCAGCAGGCCCAGATCGTAGTATTCGGTCTTTAAGTCCACAAAGGGCAGGATCAGCTCGTCCTTGATCATCTGCCACAGCACGCGGGTCATTTCGTCGCCGTCCATCTCCACCAGCGGCGTCGTCATTTTGATCTTATCCATAATGTGTCCTTTCGTTGTATGTTGTGCGGTGGGTTCTTGTTCCTGTTCGTAGGGGCCGGCGTCCTCGACGGCCCGCACGAATTACGATACTGCCCCGGTAAACCGGCGGGGCGTCGGGGACGCCGCCCCCTACAACCGTCTACCGTCCCCCCCTCAAAAATCCAGGCCACCCGGCCTTTTGATATAGAGAAAAAATCACACTTCCCCCGCCTTTTTGGTGCCGTTTTGCCCCGCAGGGGCAAAACAAAAACACACCGCACCCAAGAGCCACGGGGAAAATCACAAAAGAGAAAGGAAGATCACACACATGAAGAAACGCATTGTTTCCTTCCTGTTGGCGCTGGTGATGGCGGTTTCGCTGCTGCCGGTGCAGGTGTTCGCCGCAGATGTGGACACCCCGGCGGCGGAGCCTGCCGCTGTGGCGCAGGAGCCTGCGAAGGACGAGGAACCGGCGCAGGAAGACCCCGCCCCGGTGGAGCAAAGCAATGAGACAGACGAAACCGACACAGCGGTGTATGCGGTGGACGCACCCGCTGCGGGATTTATATACTCACCGACCGCAGATGACATTAAGGTGATTGGCACCTATCAGGTCGACGAAAACACGACCTGGGACGTCCGCTTGCTCACTGTGGACTCTACGCAGTATAACTATGTAACCACAGCCAATGCGAAAACCGGTATAATTACGACCGAAAAGTTCGCCATTGGCGATAGCGTGAGTGGAAAATATACAGCACGCCATTACAAAGGTTCGGAAGTATATGAGACCGGTAAGCAGTTTTACGAACAACTGAAAGGCCAATTAAACCTGACCGACGATACTGCTTTGGACAGCACTGCGACGCAAACCTGTTTTTACAACCTTAAGTATACAGGTCGAGCTTCTTCCGCAAAGGTAAGTGAGATATACGGTCTTCTCATCATCCAGTGGACGGCTGGTGAGCTTGTTATGCCGGACAAGACGGCGCTGCAGGCCGCCATTGACGCTGCCCCCAAGGCGGAGGACGGCACCTATTACACCGCCAATGACAGCTACAACGGAAAAAAGAGAGACGACTATGGCTTCTGGAAAAGATACCAGGCAGCATTGAACAATGCAAACAGTGTCAATGCGAATGCGTCCTCACGGCAGGATGCGATTGATGCCGCTGTCACAAGGCTCCAGTCCGCTATCGCTGATCTGATCCCCTCCAGCCAGGCCAACACCTCGGCGCTGAATTACGAGCTGAACTGGGGCGACCTGGGCAGCGCAACAGCAGGGAATCGGTACAGCCCCAAATCCTGGAGAGCCTATAAGGCCGTCCGGGACAAGGCCGAGGCCCTGATGGCCAGCATGTTTGACGCCGACGGCAACCCCACTGCCGTCAACACCAAGGGCAAGAACGACGAGATCGAGACCCTGACCAAAGAGCTGAAGGCCGCCCGCGAAAAGCTGGATATCACCATGGCGCCGGAGGCCGCATCGATCGTCCGGCTGGAGCTGGAGGCCATCCGGTATCTGGCCGAGAAGTATGACCCGGACAAACTGACGGGGTATACGGATGCCAGCATACAGGCCCTGCGGGACGCCTGGACGGCAGCCACGGAGATGGCGGACGGCGTGGTGATCGCCGAAATGGGCCAGCAAGAGCATAACCGGCTCACAGAGGCCATGAATGATCTGCGGAAGGCCGCCTACGGACTGGAGACCGTGTCCCAGGAGCAGATCACGGTGAAGGTGTCCATGCTGTACGCCTCCGACATCTATTGGAACACCCCCGCGATAAGATGCAACACGAACACCTACACCGGCACCGTGAAGCTGGCTGCCAACACCAGCGCCAACACGGCCCTGACCAGCCTGAAACCGCTTCCGAGCGGCTATAATGCGCTGTATTTCTTGAACGGTGAACTGCTGTACAACGGGTTCGGCATGACCCAGTACAGCGTCCGAAGCGATGTTTTCCGGGCGGTGAAGCTCCACGACGGCGACGAGCTGACGGTGGTGCAGATCTATCCCAAGCAGATCCCCAACTCCAGCCAGGACGGCACCACCTACAACGCGCCGGTGGAGGACGCCGTCGACTGGTTCCGGTACAGCACCGTCTCCGCCCCTGTTGAGGTGGAGGCGGGCAAGCCCTTCTCCATTACCGTCACGTCCGAAACGGCGATGCCCTTCCACTGCGCCGCCGGTACGTCCCCCGTGGCGGGTGCGAAGGTCTATCGCAGCGACGCGGGCGAGACCCCTGACGCCGTGGCCACCGGCTATGTGGGCGTGGATACCTACGCCGTCACCGACGAGAACGGCCAGGCTACCCTGACGCTGTATAACGAGGGGTACATCCTGCTGAATGCCTTCCGTATGGACGACGAGGGCCGCTATACTGTGGGTGCCTCCGTGCTGGTACACGTCAAGGCCGCCAGCGACCTGGACGCCGTGAAGAAGCAGCTCCGCGCGGAGCTGGACGCCGTCTATTATGACGAGAATTACCCCGAGACCGTCTTCACCCCTGCCAACTGGCAGAAGGTGCAGGACGCCTATAACGCCGCCGTGGCGGCCATCGACGCGGCGGAGACCTCCGGCGCGGCCGGCGACGCCCAGTTGACGGCCCTGCAGACCATCAAGAAGCTGCAGGCAGAGGCTGATACGAAAAATGTCAGCAATCTGAGAAACTTCCGGAAGTATCTGGGCGAGCTGCCCGACGACGTGACCGAGCTGGATGCGTCGGCCACGGCGAAGATCGGCCAACTGAAGACCTGCTATGAGCAGATGTCCCCTTATCAGCGGGGCCAGTTGACCGGCAAGGAGCAGAAAAAGTATGACGCCATCATCAAGGCCCAGGAGGCCGGTCTTGCCCCCGCCAAGCAGTACAAGCTGACCTTCCAGCAGGACTACAGCAAGGTGCCAGCAGCCGACCGGGCGGCGCTGGCGGACATGATCGCCTATCTGCAGAACAACACCATGGCGGAGGACTGGTACAAAAACGAACCGTCCTCCGGCATCGGCGGCAACATGCAGGCGAAGCTGTTCACCTTCAACATCCGAAATAGTGGCTACAATTATCATTATAGCTCCGCCTATACCCAGATCACCGAATCCGCCGCCCTGGCAAATAAGCAGGTCTATGTCTGCGTCAACCCCGACTACAGCGCGTATCTGCTGTGCCGCAACGCGGCGCTGACCTCGGGTCAGAAGAACGGCCCCGGCGTCATCTCCGGCAGCGACTACAACTGGAGCATCTCCGACGCGAGCACCACCATGTACGTGCCGGATTCCAACACCAGCAACACGACCAAGCTGCTGGGCCACATGACCTATACGGTCAACGGCACGAAGTATGTGATCCGCAGCGTGGCCGTCAGCGGCGCGGACAACGGCTATACCAGCGAGACCGTCACGTTCTACGACTGCAGCGAGTACAAGGGCAAGTGGGACATCATGTGCAACCAGCAGATTCCCGACACGTTCCTGATGTTCACCATGCCCTTCAGCGATGTGACCGTGACCGTTACCTGGGCGCCGGTCACCAGCGATACCGGCAGCACCGACCTGACCGCCGAGCGTACCAAGGCGCTGTCCGCCCTGAAGGACGAGCTGAGCAAGTACACGATCTTCAGCAAGAACTACGCGGCCATCAAGGCGGCGTATAACGACGGCGTGAAGGCCATCAACGCCGCCGAGACCCTGGAGGCCATCAACAACGCCCGGGCCAAGGCGCTGAGCAACATGAAGATGGCTGCCGGCGGCGGCTACTACGGCGCGGCTATCCCCAACTGGGGCGCAGGCGATGGCTTCGATGCCGGTCAGCAGGTGGGTACCGTCACCGTCAGCGTGGCGAACTTCACCTATGATGACGGGTACTACTACCGCAAGGCCGGTGAGACGCCCTTCCTGTATCTGGAGAACTATCCCCTGGGCGAGAATGACACCATGATGACCGTCATCCTCCGCGCCCTGAAGGAGAATGGCTATTCCTGGACAGGCACCGGCGGCGATGACTATACCCTCACCTATCTGTCCAGCATTTCCAAGACGGAGAACGGCAAGACCTATAAGCTGGGTGAGTTCGACGGCGGCCAGCAGTCCGGCTGGATGGGCACGCTGAACGATTGGTTCACCAACCTGAGCTTCGCCGAGTTCAAGGTTGCCAACGGTAAGCTGGGTGACGGCGATGTCATCAGTGTCCAGTACACCCGCGAGGGTCTTGGCGAGGATCTGAGCGGCACCTTCGGCAACTCTGATACCACGCTGAAGGCGCTGGACATCGAGGGCGGCAAGCTGCTGACCGAGTTCGCCTCCGGCGAGGCGGGCGGTACGTATGAGTACACCCTGGCCATCGACAGCGCTTCCGCCGTGGTGAAGCTGACCCCCACCGCCAGCAACAAGAACTATCTGACGAAGATCTTCCTGAATGAGAAGGTCACCGGCAATACCGAGGGCAGCAGCTTCTTCAAGCGGACGCAGTCCATCCCCGTTGCCAACGGCGACGTGATCTATGTGGGCTGCGGCGAGTACGCGTGGCCCTGCATGAACAACCAGAGCACCGAGGCCCGTGACTATACCGGCACCTGGTACGTGCTGCATGTGGTCAACGTCAACGAGGGCGCCGGCTATGTGAGCGAGACCATCGACGCGCTGCCCAGCGCCTCTGACGTAAGCTACGGCAGCTATCAGGAGACGGCGGAGGCCGCGGCTGCGGCCCGTGCTGCCTACGACGCGTTGAGCGATACGGCCAAGAAGAACGTCGATCCCGACAAGCTGGCCGAGCTGGAGGCGCTGGAGAAGGCTGTCGCGGAATTCCAGGCCATCGACGACGTGAAGGATCAGATCGACGCGCTGCCCAGCGAGGGCAAGCTGACCATCGCCGACCGCGATGCCGTCAAGGCCGCGCAGGCAGCCTACGGCGCACTGTCCGCCGAGCAGAAGGAGTATCTGACCTTCGCCCAGATCGCCAAGATCGAGGCGCTGTCCAAGCGCATGGCGGAGATCGAGAAGGAAGCCGTCAAGGCGGTGGAGGATCTGATCGACGATATCGGCACCGTCACCAAGGACAGCAAGGACAAGATCGACGCCGCACGGCGGGCCTATGACGGTCTGACCAAGGAGCAGCAGGATCAGGTCGGCAACTATCAGACGTTGGTTGATGCCGAAAAGGCATATGCCAAGCTGACAGGTGGTACCACGCCCGGCAATCCTGACAAGAAGCCCGGAGGCTCCACCACGCCGGATAAGAAGCCCGTCAAGTCCGGCAACACCGGCGACGCGGGCATCACTCTGTATCTGGGTATGGCTCTGGTGGCCGTCCTGGCTGGCGCGGTGATCGTTACCCGCAAGCGCAAGGAGAACTGACAACCAGCCTTTCTTTGATTTTTCTCTATATGACAGCAGGGAGAGACGCGTGATGCGTCTCTCCCTGCTGTCGTTTTTAGAAAATTGCTGCTCTACCTTTCATGGCTATAAACTTCGTTCGGATCAATGAACGCTCTAGCAGGAAAAGTCCCGCTCTGCATTTGGCAGAGTGGGACTTCATTACACTGCGGCATGTATCGCCATATTATCCATGAGGGTATGAAGACTCAGGTCATATTGCTCTTGTGTTATTAAGTGGCGCTCAAGGAAGGCATCCAGCACGCCTTTTTGCTTGTCAAAGAGATGCTGCTGCTTTTCCTGCTCAGAAAGTCCCTGCCACTCGTCTACTATGGCAAAGTCCAGTTCCATTAAATGTCCCTCCTATAGTATTCACACGAGTGCTACTATAACACGGAATGTAGTAAAATGAAATTGGTAAAACGACAAAAACGCGGCGAATTTTTCTACCTGCTCAAAAAGATAAAAGTTGTTGACAGAGGTGTTGGGGCGATTCTCACAGATCCTCTTCCACAGCCTTTGCGACGTTGGCGGCAGCGCGAGCCCTGTCACGGCTCTTGCGCTGGGCAATGAGGTCTGCCTTAGCCTGCCGCTTTGCTTTTCGTTCCTGCATAAGTTGTGCTTCCTGACGTGCGTACTCTTGCTGGAAACGTGGGTAGCTATTTTCGCGGGGCGGCTTGTACTGCGAGGGCAGGCCCGCAGCCTTTAGTGCGGCAGACCAGTTACCGAAACGCTGGGCGATGAATGCACCGCCAACTACCTCGCAGGGAGCGGGCGTGTAAGAGGCATCAACGCAACGCCGCACATAGCCGATAAGATCGGCACCGCTGGCTGTCTCATATTCTATCGCAAAAGCCGCGTCCTGCGCTTGCAGGGCCTCGCGGGTGCGTTTGACGATCTGCTGGTGCAGCAGGTTATCACCGTTGACCTGTGGCATTTTTGTGTCCCTCCTGGGCATAATAAACTCAGCCAGATGGAGCGATACCCTTCGTAAATCTGCATCATTCAGGAAAGCACTTTTCGCCACCGGCTATGGTAAAACCATAGCATTTGTGGGGCGGGAAGTCAAGTGCGGCGTCGGTGTTCGGGCGAAAACAGTCGCCGGAGACCGAAACGGGCGGTTTATGCGCCGTATTTTCCTTGAGCAGCAGACGATAGAGAGGGTGTTCGCCGTCAAAAAAAGCGTCGGGAGGATAACGAAATGTCACGTCGAGGAGAAAACATCTACAAGCGCAGCGATGGCCGCTGGGAGGGCCGTTATATCCGAGGGCGGACGTCAGAAGGACGGGCGCAGTACGGTTACGTCTACGCCGCCACCTACAGCGCCTGTCGGGAGAAGCGGCGACAGCGTCTGCGGGAGCTGCCCCGCGAGATCACGCCAAGCAACAATATGACATTACCGGAGGCTGTAGAGCTATTTTTCACGGAACGGGAGCAGAAGCGGAAGCTGAAGGAGTCCACCGTCAGCCGGTACCGCTACATGGTGCGGCGGTATATCCAACCGCAACTGGGAGCCGTGCCGTTGTATACGCTGACGGAGGAGCGGGTGGCGGCGTTTTATCAAAGGCTCCAAGGACAGAGCTTGTCTCCCAAAAGCGCCAGAGATGTGGGCGTACTGCTGCGGGCCATCCTGCGGACGGCGGCCAAGCGGGGGTGCTCCTGTACGGGCGTAAACGCCGAGTTGCCGGTGTACAAAAAGCGGCAGGTGGAGATATTCACCGAGCCGGAGATCCTGCGGCTGGCGCATCATATCGTAAATGAGCCGGACCTGACCGGCCTTGGCGTTCTGCTGGCTCTGAACAGTGGGCTGCGACTGGGAGAACTGTGTGCGCTGCGCTGGTCGGATATTGACCTTCGCGCGGGCTTTCTGCGGGTGGAGCGGGAGGTACAGCGGCTCTATGAGAAGGGCTATACAAGGCTCGTTGTGCAGCCGCCCAAGAGCGAGTCATCTCTCCGCAGAATACCGCTTCCGGCTGATATCCTGTCCCTGCTGGTAGCGCACAATCCGAAGAACGCAGGCAGTATCTGCCTGTTGACAGGTACTGCCGCGCCGCTGGAGCCGCGCACTATGCAGAACCGATATAGAGCCCTCTTAAAGCGGGCGGGCGTCCTGTACCGCAATTTCCATGCCCTGCGTCACACCTACGCCACACGATGTATTGAGCAGAATGTGGACGTCAAAAGCGTCAGCGAAATGCTGGGCCACAGCGATGTGCGGATCACGCTGCAAACCTATGTCCATGTCTCCCTGCGGCACAAGCAGCAAGCGGTGCAGAGCATCTGCTTCCTGCCCCTCTGCGACAGCGGCGATTTTGCGCCGTCAGAAATTCCGTCAGGCGCAGCAAAAACCGCCGCACGACAGGGCGCAGCGGCGCGGGTTTCCTGAATGATGCAGATTTACGAAAGAAAGCGTATCGTCTGCGTAACAGAATAACCTAAAAAGAGGCAGGAACGCAAATTGCGTTTCTGCCTCTTTGCGTAGGATGACAAAACCAGAGAGCTGTGTTATACTATCTCCATCACCACCAAGGAGGGTACATGTTATGCGTATCAACTGGTTCAAGGACGAGAACAATCTCATTTACATTAACGGTGCGACACAACTGGCGGAGCTGGAGAAAACGCTGCACTTCCCCGGCCTGAAGGAGGCGGCCAACGAGCTGCGGCAGCATCCTACGGCGGAGGGCTTTACCATCAAGGGGCCGAAGCGTACCAGCGGTCGGCTTTTTGTGCCGGATCTGGCGTTTGGTGAGCACATTGAGATGGGTGAAAACATCTTCTTTTTCATGGGCGAGATGCAGGAATGCTATGTGATCTACTGGCCTGACGCACCGGTGGCAAAATAAAATACGAGGGACAGCTAAACGGCTGTCCCTTTCTTATATAGAAAAACCGCACCCAGCAAAGACGGCAAGCTGAGTGCGGCATGAGGAGAATACCCCTCATCTCATAATGGGCAAAATCGAATCCAAAGATCCAACTGCAATTCCAGCATAGCACGAAGTCTCATGGTTGTAAAGATACTCTTTTTGCAGGAATACATTACAGATGCTCATGCAATCAAGGACAAAGATGCGTTTTACAACTATGACACCGCATAGTATAATGTATTTGCAGTTGAGAGAGATCCATACTTACTCATGAAAGACACTTACCCCCTGTGACGTCCCCGGCCGCCTCCACCTTGTGGCCGGGGCGTACTATCTCTTTTTTGTTTCTGGCCAGAACGCCTGAGGCTCTGCTTCGGGCGTTCTGGCTTTTTATACTGGAGTCAACCGCCGCTCTTTTCTGCCAGGATCATATGCTCCAGCTTTCTGGCGGCTACGCTCAGCGGCTGGCCCTTCCGTTTTATCAATACCACCTGACGCTCCGGGATCTGCGCTTTCAGGTCGATGCGGCAGACGCGGCTTTCCGGTGTCAGAAGCTCATTCGGTACGAACCCGATGCCCAGGTCGGCCTCCACCATCGGCAGGATCTGGTCGGCGGTAAATGCCTCAATGGCCGGGTGGAACGGCAGACTGTGACCGGTAAAAAAGTCGGAATAGAATGCGAAAGACTTGGTATCCGGCCCCAGCGAGATGATGGGATAGTCCAGCAGCTCCGAGAGCGCCACGGGCCTGTCGGTCAGCGCCGGAAAGGCGGAGGAACAGACGGCCACCTCCTGAATAGGGCGGATCACGGTCTCTGCCAGTGAGGCAGAGTGAACAGTGGGGGTGGTCACCACGGCAATGTCTGCCGCGCCGTCCTTCAAGGCGGCAATGGCCTGCGGCGTGGAGTGGTTGCTGATTCGGATACGGACGCCCGGATAGAGCAGACGATACTGCTTCAGAACAGGCAGCAGCAGACAACGCAGCGCCACCTCGCTGGCGGCGATATAGACGGTGCCGGTCTGTAGGTTTCTGGCTTCGGTAAGCTCTGCCTCGCCCGCCTCGATATGCTCGAAAGCGATGCGGACATGGGTATACAGCCGTTCACCCTCCGGTGTCAGCTTCATGCCCCGGTTCGTCCGGGAGAACAGCGGACAGCCCAGCTCACTTTCCAGATTACGGATGGTGCGCGTCAGGTTCGGCTGGTTGTTCAGCAGAAGCTTTGCCGCCTGTGACACGTTGCCATACTTCGCCACATAGTAGAATACCCGGTAATAGTCATAGCTGATATACATATGCCCTCCGCTTAGATATGTCAACAAGATATGATAACCATATTCAACATACATTTTACATATAGAAGCGATGTCAGTATAATGCACCCGTTACAGGAAGTCAAGGGCGGCGGCACGCCGCCTGAACAGAATAAGCGAGGTATCATTATGGAGTACACATCAATGAATGGCGCGGCGCTGGCACAGGAGAAGGAGCAATGCCTGCACCGGCTCAAGGAATACGAAAAACGGGGCCTGACGCTGGATCTGTCGCGGGGCAAGCCTTCCGCGGAGCAGCTTGAGCTGTCGCTGAAGCTGCTGGACGAGCTGGATCACCGCAGCATTCTGGACAGCGAGAGCGGCCAGGACTGCCGCAACTACGGCGGCCTTGACGGCATTCCGGAGGCCAAGCGGCTGCTGGCCCATATGATGGGCACCCACGCCTCACACACCATCGTGGGTGGCAACAGTAGCCTGACGCTGATGTATCAGATCATCAGCCACGGCATGACCGAGGGCATCTGCGGCGGCACATCGTGGCAGGAGGTACCAGAACGTAAGTTTCTGTGTCCCGTGCCGGGCTATGACCGGCACTTTGCCATCACAGAGCATTTCGGCTTCCAGTTGATCCCGGTGCCGATGAATGAAAACGGCCCGGATATGGCGCTGGTGGAGCATCTGGTGCAGGACGAGACGGTGAAGGGTATCTGGTGCGTGCCGAAATACCAGAACCCCACCGGGATCGTGTTCAGCGATGATGTGGTCAGACGCTTTGCCAATCTGCGGCCCGCAGCGGCAGATTTCCGCATCTTCTGGGATAACGCCTACTGCGTCCACTGCTTCGACGGGGAGTGTGCTCAGATACCGGATATCATCGCGGAGTGCGAAAAGGCCGGACATCCCGATCTGGTCTACGAGTTCTGCTCCACCAGCAAGGTCACGTTCCCCGGCTCCGGTATTGCGGCGGTGGCTGCCAGCGCGGCGAACCTCATCGACATCAAGTCGTTTTTGCAGTTGTCCACCATTGGGCCGGACAAGCTGAACCAACTGCGGCACGCGCGGTTCTTCAAGAATGACGCGGGGCTGCTGGCCCACATGAAAAAGCATGCCGCTATCCTGAAGCCCAAGTTCGACGCGGTGCTGGAGGTGCTGGACACGGAGTTGGGCGGCACAGGCGTCGCACAGTGGACAACGCCGAAGGGTGGTTACTTTCTCTCCTTTGACACGCTGCCGGGCTGCGCCGCCGAGGTGGTGAAGCTGTGCGCCGCCAATGGCGTCAAGTTCACACCGGCAGGCGCGACCTATCCCTATGGCCGCGATCCGGAGGATCGGAACATCCGGTTGGCCCCCTCCTTTGCCACGGTGGAGGAGATCCGTGCCGCCGTCACGATACTGGCACTGTGTACCAAACTCGTCAGCATCGAGAAGCTGGAAAAGGAACGGAGTTGACCATGGAGCATGACGTCAGCTTTCACGGGCAGATGTCGGACAGCTTTCGGGCGGCGATCTTTATCATTCTGTCCGGCGGCTTTCAGGACGCGTACTCCTATTGCTGCCGGGGCGGCGTGTTTGCCAACGCCCAGACGGGCAACATCGTGCTGCTCAGTACGGCGCTGTTCCAGCGGGAGTGGCCGACGGCGCTGAAATATCTGATCCCCATCCTGTCCTTTATGATCGGTATTGCGGCGGCGGAGGTCGTCCATATCCGGCTGAAACACTATGAAAAGATCCATTGGCGGCAGATCATCCTGCTGTGCGAGATCCTACTGCTGCTTGCGGTGGGCTTTATGCCCCAGCGTCTGGATGCACTGGCCAACGCACTGGTGTCCTTTGTCTGTGCCTTGCAGGTGCAGACCTTCCACAAGGTGCGGGGCCACGCCTATGCCAGCACCATGTGCATCGGCAATATGCGCTCCGGAACGGAGGCACTGTGTGCCTACTTCCGGGAGAAGGACAAGGAAATTCTGTGGAAGGCGCTGACCTATTTCGGCGTGATCCTGGTATTCGGCATCGGCGCGGGGCTGGGCAGTGTTCTGGCTGCGGCGTTCGGCGACCGGGTGATCTGGGTCTGTTGCGTGTTGCTGTCGGTCAGCTTCGGCATGATGTTCGTGCCAGAAAAGTAAGAGGGAGTGATGCGTATGGAGAAAAAGAAACGGAACCGCTTTCTGGTGGCCTGGCTGGGCTTGATCGTGCTGACGCTGGTCGCCGTGCTGGCGGTGGGCGGCGGAGGTGAGTCGGCGTCCATCAAGGAGACGATGCGTGACGCGGTACTGCACGGCACCAACCGGATCAGCCTGTTTGGCTTGAAAGCGGTAGACCCGGCGTTTATTTCGGCGTTGGTTGTATCCGGGGTATTGCTGCTGGCGGCGCTGCTTCTGCGGCTGCTGGTCATTCCCCGTTTCCGGATGGTACCGGGAAAATTGCAACTGGCGCTGGAGGAACTGGTGGGCTTTTTCGATAACCTTGCGAAAAGCAGCAGCCCCCACCGGAATACCTTCCTTGGCGCGTATGTATTTGCGGCAGGCGTGTACATCTTCACAGGGACGCTGTTTGAGCTGTTCGGTATTCAGGCAGTAACAACGGGCGGCGTGTCTGTGTCACTGCCCGCACCGCTGTCGGATATCAACGGGGCTATTGCCCTTGGCTGCCTGTCTTACCTTGTCATTATGTCCGGCGGCATCGCTGGGAACGGCGTCAAGGGAATCGGGCTGACGCTGAAGGATTTCTCACTGCCCGTATCCATGAGCTTCCGTCTGTTCGGCGCGCTGCTGAGTGGATTGCTGGTGACGGAGCTGGTGTACTACTACATCCACCTGAGCTTCGTGCTGCCGGTGGCGGTGGGTGTGATGTTCACACTGCTGCACGCACTGATCCAGACCTATGTATTGACGATGCTGACCGCTCTGTTCTATGGCGAGGTCACGGAACCGGCCAAGCGGAAAGTAAAAGAAAAAACGAAACTGCGGAGGAAAAGAATATGAAAACCATTTCTAAGAAAGTGATCGTTATGGCGCTGGTAGCGGCGCTGATCTGCGCGCTTTGCACCGTGGCTGCCTTTGCTGCCACGTCTGATAATGCCGCCAATACGACGGCAGTCACAGAAACCGCTCAGACCGCCGCCGACACGGCGGGCAGCGCCACCGGCAGCAAGGCTGTGGCCGCCGCGGTTTGCGTGGGACTTGCCTCTGCGGCCGCCGCCATCGGCATGGGCCTTGCCATTGGTAAGTCGGCAGAGGGTATCTCCCGCCAGCCGGAGGCCGCCGGAAATATCCGTACCAGCCTGATGTTGGGTCTGGTGTTCATTGAAACGGTCGTTATTTATGCTCTGATCATCGCCATTCTGGTCATCTTCGTGCTGTGACGGGAGGTGTCGGTATGGGTGTACCACTGAATATTGACTGGCAGCAGATATTGCTGCATCTCTTCAACTTCCTGATTCTGTTCGGCGGGCTGTATCTGCTGCTGTACCGGCCTGTAAAGGCATTTATGGACAAGCGTACCGCCTACTACGCGGACATGGATGCGGAGGCGAAGCGGAAGCTGGCCGACGCAGAGCGCCAGGAGAAACAGTACCGCGACCATCTGGCCAACGTGGAAAATGAGGCCGATGCGCTGAAAAAGCAGGCTATGGAGTCTGCGCGGCAGGCCGCGGCGGAGCAGCTCCGGCAGGCAAAGGAGGAGCGCCGCGCCATTCTGGACAGAGCGCAGAGGGAAGCCGCACAGGAGAAGGCCAGAGTGCTGGCTGAGGCCGGTACGGAGATCGACGCCCTTGTGGCTGAGGCGGTGGATAAGCTGCTGCCGCCCTCCGGAAAAGCGCCGCTGGATGATTTCCTGGACAGGGTGGAGAAGGAGGACTGACGCATGACGGAGCATGAGATCAGAAAGATCGAGGTCGAAGCCTATCTTTACAGTGCCAAGGAGCCTTCTCAGGAGCAGTTGGATCGTCTGCGGGCGTTTCTGGAAAAGAAGTACCAGAAGACCGTCGGCGTCGTGTGGCGGAAGGACGAGAGCGTCCACGACGGCTTTCGCATCGAGGTAGGTACCTCCGTTTACCGCTGGCAGTTGGATCAGATCTATGACTGGAGCGCCGCAGGCAAAAGCCGCCAGTTGAAGGAGCAGGTGGCGCAGGCTGTCCGCAGCCATGGCGATGTGATGCCATTGGTGCGGCAGACCATCCGGGGCTTTGAACCGGCACCCCATGCCGATGAGGTAGGCGCCGTGCTGACGGTGGGCGACGGGATCGCCACAGTCAGTGGGCTTGCCGGAGCGGAATACGGCGAGATACTGCTGTTTGACGGCGGACTGAAGGGCATGATCCTGGATCTGCGGGAATCCGAGATCGGCTGCGTGATCTTTGGCGACGACAGCGAGATCGTGGAGGGCAGTATGGTGCGCCGCACCGGAAAGGTGGCGGGCACGCCGGTGGGCGAGGGCTTTCTGGGCCGTGTGGTCAACGCGCTGGGCGAGCCCATAGACGACGCCGGTGAGATCGCGGCGGAGGACTACTATCCGGTGGAGGCCCCGGCCCCTGGTATCATTGACCGCCAGCCGGTGGATCAGCCGCTGGAGACGGGCATTCTGACCATCGACTCCATGTTCCCCATTGGCCGTGGCCAGCGAGAGCTGATCATCGGTGACCGCCAGACGGGAAAGACCGCCATCGCACTGGATACCATCCTGAACCAGAAGGGGAAGAATATCGTCTGCATCTATGTGGCCATCGGACAGAAGGCGTCCTCTGTGGCACAGTTGGTGGAAACGCTGCGCCGCCGCGACGCCATGGACTATACCATCGTAATGGCCGCCACCGCCAGCGATTCTGCCACGCTGCAATATATCGCGCCCTATGCCGGATGCGCGCTGGGCGAATACTTCATGCACCGTGGCAGGGATGTGCTGATCGTATACGACGACCTGTCCAAGCACGCCGTGGCCTACCGCGCACTGAGTCTGCTGCTGGAGCGTTCCCCCGGTCGTGAGGCCTATCCCGGAGATGTGTTTTATCTGCACTCCCGGCTGCTGGAGCGGTCTGCCCACCTGTCCGACGTGCTGGGCGGCGGCAGCATGACGGCGCTGCCCATTGTGGAGACGCAGGCGGGCGATGTGTCCGCCTATATCCCCACCAACATCATATCCATCACGGATGGACAGATCTTTTTGGAGAGCAGTCTGTTCCACGCGGGGCAGCGCCCGGCAGTCAACGTGGGTCTGTCCGTATCCCGTGTGGGCGGCGCGGCACAGACGCAGGCTATGAAAAAAGCCTCCGGTACGCTGCGCCTTGATCTGGCCCAGTACCGCGAGATGGAGGTATTCATGCAGTTCTCCAGCGATCTGGACGACACCACCAAGCGGCAGCTGCACTACGGGCAGGGCCTGATGCGTCTGCTGCGGCAGGAGCAGTACCATCCCTACAGCCAGCACCAGCAGGTCATATTGCTGACGGCGGCGCTGGACCACGCCTTTGCGGATGTTCCCGTGGCGGATACCGCCAAGACCGCCCGTGTGCTGCTGGACATGGCAGAGACCACATTGCCGGAGCTTTGCCGGAAGATCGACCGCACCGGACAGGCATCGGGCGAAGATCGGAAAGCCATATTGGCGCTGGCGGCAAACCTGATGAAGCATCCGGAAAGCTGAGGCGGGCGGTATGGCAAATGCAAAGGAACTGAAAGACCGCATCCGCAGTGTGGGCGACACGCGGAAGATCACCAACGCCATGTACCTGATCGCTTCCATGAAAATGCGCAAGGCCAAGGCGGAGCTGGACGGCACACGCCCCTATTTTGAAGCCATCCGCGGCGAGATCAAGCGAATCTTCCGCACGGTGCAGGATGTGCAGAGCCAGTATTTCTATCCGGACAGCGGCGAGCCGCCGCTCCACGGCCCTTATGCCTGTCTGGTCATCACGGCGGACAAGGGTCTGGCGGGTATGTATAACCAGAACGTGATCAAAAAGGCCGAGGCCATGCTGGTACAGTATCCGGACACCAAGCTGTTTGTGGTGGGGGAGTATGGGCGGCAGTATTTCGCCCGCCATAAGATACCGGTGGAACGGAGCTTTCTCTACACCGCGCAGAATCCCACCATGCAGCGTGCCCGCGAGATCAGCGAGATATTGCTGGAGCTGTTCCGCAGTAGCGCTGCGCAGAAAATATTCGTACTCTATACAGACATGAAGAACGGGCTTTCGGAGGAGGCGCGGCTGGAACGGCTGCTGCCCTTCCATCGCGGCACGTTTGCCTCCGCCGCGGCGGAGCATACCGGGCAGCCGATTTTTGAATTTACGCCGTCGGTGGGTGTGGTGCTGGACAGCATCATCCCCAGCTATGTGTCCGGTTACATTTACAGCGCCCTGGTGGACAGCTTCTGCAGCGAGCAGAACGCCCGTATGACGGCCATGCGTTCCGCCGGACAGAACGCGGAGAAGCTGCTGACACAGCTCTCCGGCCAATATAACCGTCTGCGTCAGGCGGCCATCACGCGGGAGATCACAGAGATATCTTCCGGCGCAAAGGCCCAGAAGCAGGCCATCAAAAAGAAACAAAACGCGGAGGTGAGCGTACTGTGAATACAGGAAGCATCATTGCCATATCCGGCCCTGTCATCGACTGCCGCTTCCCGGCAGGACAACTGCCGAAGATCAAGGAGGCCCTGACGGTCACGGCGAAGGACGGGACACGAGTCATGGAGGTGGCCCAGCATATCGGCTACGATACGGTGCGCTGTATCCTGCTGGGCGCCAGCGAGAGCCTGTCCAGAGGTATGACTGTGGAGACACTGGGTACGGGCATCAGCGTCCCCGTGGGGGACGCGACGCTGGGCCGGATGTTTAACGTGCTGGGTCAGCCCATTGACGGCGAGGAGCCGCTGCCCGGCGACACCCAGCGCTGGACGATCCACCGCAAGGCCCCGGCATTCTCCCAGCAGCAGCCTACCGCCGAGGTGCTGGAGACCGGCATCAAGGTCATCGACCTGCTGGAGCCCTATCCCAAGGGCGGCAAGATCGGTCTGTTCGGCGGTGCGGGCGTGGGCAAGACCGTGCTGATCCAGGAGCTGATCCATAATGTGGCCATGGAGCACGGCGGCTATTCCGTGTTTACCGGTGTTGGCGAGCGCAGCCGCGAGGGCAACGACCTGTGGAACGAGATGCGGGAGAGCGGCGTGTCTGACAAGACGGCGCTGGTGTTCGGCCAGATGAACGAATCGCCCGGCGTGCGTATGCGGGTGGCGCTGTCCGGCCTGACCATGGCCGAGTACTTCCGCGACCGCGAAGGGCAGGACGTTCTGCTCTTCATCGACAACATCTACCGCTTCACGCAGGCAGGCTCCGAGGTCTCGGCCCTGCTTGGCAGAATGCCCTCCGCCGTGGGCTACCAGCCGACGCTGGCCGAAGAAATGGGCAAGCTCCAGGAACGAATCACCTCCACGAAGACGGGTTCCATTACCTCGATTCAGGCTGTGTACGTTCCCGCTGACGACTTGACTGACCCGTCCCCGGCTACTACCTTCAGCCACTTGGACGCCACCGTTGTGTTGAGCCGTGACATTGCAGCTCTGGGTATCTACCCGGCCGTTGACCCGCTCGACTCCACGTCCCGTCAGGTCGATCCCAACATCATCGGCGAAGAACACTACACGGTCGCCCGCCGCGTTCAGGAAACGCTGCAGAAGTACAAGGAATTGCGCGACATCATCGCAATTCTCGGTATGGACGAATTGTCGCCGGAAGACAAGCTCGCCGTGACGCGTGCTCGTAAGATCCAGCGCTTCCTGTCCCAGCCCTTCCACGTGGCCGAAGTGTTTACGGGCTCGCCCGGTAAGTACGTTCCGCTCAAGGAAACGATCCGTGGCTTCAAGATGATTGTTGACGGCGAATGCGATCAGCTGCCGGAACAGGCCTTCTACATGGTCGGCACGATTGACGAAGCCTTCGAAAAGGCTAAGACGATCAAGTAATTCCGGCTCATTGCACTTGCGGAGAAAAGCGTTGAACACTGTTCTCCGCAGTGCACCGGCATCAAGCCGATTTAACGGAGCAATCTATGGCTACGATTTTTGTTGACGTCGTCAGCGCAGAAGAGTCCATCTTCTCCGGTGAAGCCAGTTTTGTGGCTTTGCCCGGTCAGGAAGGCGAGCTCGGTATTCTGCCCGGACACGTTCCTCTGCTTACCCGCATTCGTCCTGGTGCCGTGCGCATCACGACGACGGAAGGCGCGCAGGAAAATGTGTTCGTCGCAGGCGGTATCCTTGAGGTGCAGCCCGACCGCGTGACTGTTCTGGCCGACACGGCCATCCGCAGCAAGGATCTTGATGAAGCCAAGGCGAAGCAGGCGCTCGAAGAAGCGAAGCTTCACCGCGCCAAGGCGCAGAGCAACATGGAGATTGCCAAGCTCGAAGCGACCATGGCAGCACTGGCTGCACAGATCGCCTACATCAAGCGCATGCGTCACTGACCTTGCGCAACGGCGTGAAGACGCCTTGCTTGGAGAAGCGGCCTTTTCAAGGCGCATCCTTGTTTTCACGAGGTGCGTCGGAGAAAAGGCCGTTTTTCTTTTGTTTTGAGCGTGACAGGTCACCGAGCCTTGCGCTAGGATTCGAGAGACAGCCGCCTTTAGCGCGGCACTTTGTTGGAATTAATGAGAAAGGAGCATCTCGATGGATGCACAAGACTTTACGGATGTGATTCAGGTTTGCACCGACGGCAGCAGCCTGTCTGAAAAAGGTGTGACGACCGCTGTCGAATTGGCCAAAACGCTCGGTCTGCCGCTTCTGGGCATGACGGTTGTCAAAGGTGATGCTCCTGAAAACGGTTTGGAGGGCGAACCGCAGGAAGTCCGCGATCGTTTGCAGACTATTGTGGAGGAAGCCGAGGCCGCCGGCATTCGGTATCAGGTTATTGCCGAACATGCTGCCACGCCGCATGAAGGCATTCTCGATGTTGCCATGCGCTACGATGCACGCT
>OLZR01000439.1_pt1 | contig 22624 bp, 16 predicted proteins | sample 1644421 | NCBI WGS metagenome assembly OLZR01 (sample SAMEA103958132, study PRJEB25191) | human gut metagenome | biome: human-associated habitat [ENVO:00009003]; feature: intestine environment [ENVO:2100002]; material: feces | place: Germany | collected 2013/2015 | reverse complement strand
AGGCGCAGCACTTCGGCCAGCGCCTTGTACCCGGCTGCCCGTTCGGAGGGAAGAAGTTCGGTGCGCTGTCCCATGTTGGTGGCGTAAAAGACGGTTTTAGCTTCTTCATCTGTCATGCCCATGTACACCTGGCAGGGGACGGTTTCCATCCCTGCCCGCCGCGCGGCCTCTCTGCGCCGGTGACCAGCAATGATTTCAAAATCACCCTGGATTGTCGGGTGTACCCGGACGATCAGGGGCTGGAGGATGCCGGAGGCCCGTACATTTTCGGTCAACTGTTCCAGCTCGGCTTCGTCCATGCTGAACACGTTCTGTTCCGGGTATTCGTGCAGTTTGGCGAGCGGAATGTCCAACACCTGGAATTTCTTTGCCCAGCCGGAATCCTTGGAGGTTCGACCCGCCAGAGTGCTGACAACAGTGGCTGCCTGGGTGTTCATTTGCTGCCCGAAATTGTTTCCAGCCAAACGCCCCTTAAAATCAAAGTTTTTGCTCATGGTACTTACCCCTCTCTTCCAATCAGTTCATCGGCCAGGGCGCGGTATTCTGCGCCCGTATCACCACCGGCGGGCTTGCCCATCATGGAGCTGTTGACAGCCTCTTGCTTTCGGGTGATTTCGGTGGCAAAAACGGACTGCGGGTACTGTTCGCGCAGAGTCTCGGTTACAGCGGTGGCCACGCTGGTTTTATCCTTGAACGTAAGGAGAATGTTTACGGTAGAAAGGTCGGGATTTAGCGTCATGCGCACGTTTCCGATAACGCCTTCCAGCGAGGAAAGGCCCTGTGTGGCAAAGTACTGTGTCTGTACCGGGATAATAACCTGGTTGCTGGCGACCAGCACATTAGTGAGCAGCAGCCCCAGGCTGGGGTTACAGTCGATCAGGATGTAGTCATACGCCTGACGCACCGGTTCAAGCACGCGCCGCAGCACGGTTTCCCGGCTCATTGCCGTGGCGAGATAGATGTCTGCTTCACTGAGCCGCAGATCCGAGGGGATGAAGTCGAAACCGAATCTTTCGGAATGATAAATGGTTTCACGGATGTCAGCAGGTTGGAACAATACTGCTGCACGCATCACACTGGCGATGGTGTTTTCCCAAGACTGGCACCCGGCCACGTAGTTAGTGAGATTCGCCTGGGGGTCAAAGTCAATACAGAGAACAGATTTCCCTTTGCGGGCCAGAGCCGCGCCAAGGTTCACGACGGTGGTGGTTTTCCCCACTCCACCCTTTTGATTTGCTACAGCAATAATGTTCATTTCGTTTTTCCTCACTTTCCGTCTCTTTTTATGTTGTTTTTTGCAAAATCTACGATTCTCCAAATGATCGGTTTGGGGTAAAGCTGCATTACGCAGGGTTTCCATTCGGCACAGCCTTCACAAAGGCATTCTTCCAGCCAGACTTGTTTTTCTTTGTAGTGGGTGCCGTTCATTCTGTTAAAACAATCCAAACAAAACTCAGCCATTGTAATCACCATACTCGTCATAGCTCTCGTCGAAAAATCCGCAGTCGCGTTTGTGAATATTTTCTTTGTAGAGCGTTTGGTATACTTCTTCCAGCGATTTTTGATAGCAAAATGCCGTGGCACGGCAGTCTGCCAGACTATTGTGGGCTGTTTCTTCGCCCCAATCGTATCCGAAATAGTCAGCACAGGTCGAAAGGTTCTTGAACTTGAAATCTCCATGCTTCGGTGAGAACTCCCCGTAGATGGCGGCAAAGATATTGCTCAGATCCTCTACTACGACATCGTCGTTGAAGGTGGCCCCGTAGCGGTTTAAGAACTCACCGTCAAACCCTGTGAAGTTGTAGCCGACAATGGTTTTTACCTGCGCCAACACCTGATTTAATCGGGGCAAAAGCTCGTAAATATAGGGAGCATTGCAAACCATTTCTTTTGTGATATGGTTTACTCGCCGCGCTTCTGGCCAATCTTCTGTGAAGTACGGTTTCACATAGCTGTCCAGCAAAACTTCCTCGGTGTCAACATCCAGAATCGAAATCTGGAGAATTTCGTCCTGGTAAAAGTCCAGGCCCGTTGTTTCGATGTCGATGGACACGGTGAGAGTTGGAATGGTCCCTCTGTAGTTTTCTTCATCAAGTTGCCGCTGCCTATCACACAGGGCCAGTAGTTCTCCATATCGGATTGCTTGCTCCCGTTCTTTCTTCGCTTGAAGATAGCGGGAGCGGCGCTTGCGCCGCTGCTCCTCGCGGTAGGGGGTCATTTCCTCGTCGGTAGCCTTGCGAACTTCTTCGGAGGTCAAGTATCTGTATTTTCCAGTACAGAAACGATTGGAATACATGATGGTTCCCGCATCCTGGGATACGGGAACAAAGCCCAGCTTGAACCATTGTTTTTCTGTCTTGTACTTTGATCTCTCAATGTCAGGCAGAAGCGAGAAGTATAAATTCTTCATTCGGCCACCTCGACATTGGCTGCATTGCCCTGGATGAGTAATGCGTTGCAGATAATCGGAAGCCAGAACGGCCCGCTCTGTGCCATCTCGTGGGGATTGACTTTGCAGTCGCGCCAGGTAAAAAGACTATAGCCTACCTCAATGGCGGTGTATTCGCTGTAAGTACCAAAGCGTTTTTTTACACGCATACGGATGGCCGCAAAGTCGATACCGTCAAACGACACATACGGTTTGGCAATATCGAAGATTTCGTCGTCCGCGGACAAAAGGTAGCAAGCAGCCAGGTAGCTTCGATCAGACTGCTGGCGCTCCAGAAGTGCGCCGGTGAGTACCTGGTACCGGCTGCTGTGTTCAGAATTCATCTGGATGGTGATGTACTCTTTTTTGGGCATGGGAATAATCATAATCTTTTACCTCACGTTTCTTTATCTTATTTCCAGGTCGTGCCTATTAGGCACAACCTACTTTCCACATTTCATCGTAACTTTTTGACCCGTTATTTGTAAAGATATTGGGCCAGTTGAGCTTGGATTTGTAGCCACGTTTCCAGACCGGCAGCTCTCATGTTGGGATAGATCAGCGTGGCCACACCGATGATGGCCAGGATAACCAGCACAACCAGGGCGATACTACGAACGATCACGAAAATGGTGTTGACCAGCACACGGAGCAACTGGGCGGCGCGTGATTTTTTCTCCACGACTGTCACTTCCTCCGTGATGCCGTATGCTTCTTTCAGTTGTTCCTGCCGCTTTTCTTCCCGGATGCCAGCCATCAAGATTGCCCGTTTGGCGGGGGCGGTTTTCTTTTTCATCTCTTTTTCCTCCCAAACGGCCATTTGCGGCCCTCTTTTTTCTGTACTGGTTCCTTGGCCTTGAGTTGCCCTGTGATGCATCCATAAAGTTCATCGTTGCCAGAATACAAAAAGTAATCGGGAATCCAACCGGCAAAGTAAGTACGGACATCAAAGGGAGACATGGATTTGAGAATATCATCACGGTCCCGTTGCGGTACAAAAGAAAAAACATAGTGCATGGTGCCGTTGTCAACTCGGAGAATATCACTCACCAGATCGACTTCCGAGGGCTTGGCACCACAGACGGCCACCAGAATGTCATTCCGCAGATAGTCGGCCACCTCGCTCAACTCTCCAAATGCGCCGTAGTCTAATATTAAATAGTCGTATTTGGTTTTAGTAGTCAGGATGCAGGTTTTGTCGTTGTAGATGTCAGTGCCTTCTATGCGGAAGTGAGTAGTATCAAATAAGACTACTTCGTCGCTGATCTTGGTGTAGGGTGTCAGGCTGGTGGTGGCCATCTCAATTACGGCAGCTTTATAACCCATGGCTTTGAGGTACAGACAAAGCTGCATAGCCTGTGTTGTGGTGCCGATGCGGTGCCCAGCTCCACAGACTGCGATGGTGGTGGCATTTCGCCCACGTAACCGAGGCTTTGGCAGTACCAGATGTGCCCGAACTGTCTCACGATCAACTTGTGAAGGGGGAATAACTACCTCGCTTGAGGGCTCGGGAGCATCCGGGAGCGTTTCGGTTTGGGGTGATATATCTTCTTGTGGCGGAGAGTTGCTTTGCTCGGTTTCATCTCTAATCAATCCGGCGTCGCAGAGCATTGAGTTAAGAACACGTTTCAGCTCAGCACCATGATCGGATACAATTTGTTCTGGAGGAACCAGCGTCAGAATATCCCGCACGAAAGCACTGTCTGTAGATATCCCCTCTGTAACCACGATTATTTTAATGCCGGGGATGGTGACGCAGATTCTCTCCAACAGGCCAAGGGATTGATCAATGTTCCCGATGATTCGCACATCATAGACCAGGTGGGAAATTTGTTCACCATTCTGCTCCAGCTGGCGTTGAATAGCGGGAATGCTGCGTTCCACGATTTCGCAGACTTCAAATTCGCCACGGAAGTTCAGTTCCCGGACGCTCTCGGCGGTTTCCGGTTTTCCAACTACAACAACCATTTACATCTCCTTCTCTTTCTTTATTGTGATCTCTCTTTTTACAAGGCGGTCAATTTTATTGGTCTCTGCCTGGAGCTGGGGCAGCTTTTCGTGTATGTAGGTTCGCTTGGTGAATTTATAACTCGTGTGGCCTACGATTTTGATGATGGTATCTTTATCAACACCGGCACGGTCAGCCAAAGAGGCGTATGTGTGTCGGCAACAATAGGGGACAAGGCGGCGGGGATTGTCTGCATGGTTGATTCTCAATTCTTTCATCAGGGGGTAAAATTGGCGCTTTCGCCAGTTGTCGATACGAACTCGGAAACCGCGCGGGCTGGTGATCAAGTAGTTTTCTTGGCCTCGCGTAAAGTAAAAGGAAAACACATACGGCATTATCTGTGAGATAAGAGGTATGATCCGCTCTTTACCGGCATCGGTTTTGCTCCCCCAAGTGAAAAGAAAATGGTACTGTAAATTGACATCGTTTTTCTCAACTTCAAAAAGTTCTTCTGGCCGTAAGCCGGTGAAGATGAGGATGAGAACTTCTCTTGCAGTACAAGAAAAACGTTCGTTGGCTTGAGCATATAAAAAAAGCCGCGAGATTTCTTCGTCAGAAAAAATTTCACGGCTTTTTGCCTGCACTCCATCAAGTATGAGATAGGGCGATGGATTGATTACGTCAATGCGGTGGACGGCAACGGCATATTTGCAAAGCTGTCCGATCAGCAGCAGTAACTTGTTCTGGAGAGACCGGCTTTTGTTTTGCAGTGCATCCATAGCCAGTTGATAGTCGTTGATCTTGATATCCGACATTGCGCATTGACCCAGAAAGCGGAGCGTCCGCCAGGCGTTTTCATATCCTTCGCGTGATTTCCTTCCCACTTTTCGGAAGTACAGCGTGCTCCATTCGCTATAAATTTGTTCCAGCGTCAGAAGGTTGCTGTTTTGAGATGCCCCACAAAAAGGACAAAACGGATAGTTTTTAATCTCTCTCAAACACTTCTTGCAGATTCGCATTTTTCCATCTCCTTATAAAATTTAGTGTCGACACGGACGTGTCAACATTAAATTTTACAGGGCAGCGTGTTCAAATTCAAATGACCTGTCTGACTACGAATCAGAAGGTCGGGGGTTCGAGTCCCTTCCGGCGCACCAAGCATCCGCACCGGAGCAGAAATGCTTCGGTGCATTTTTGTTAGTATCGCTTTTTTCAAAGCGCACCAACGGCGGCAACCATTGTGAGAGGTGGTCACCGCCGTTAATTCGATTTGAAAATCAGAAAAAAGCGTGTTTATATAGTGTTCCTGGCAGCGGGTGTTCTCCCGCTTTCCCCTGACCCAGCATCCCGGCTGGAGGTTTCTGCCTATGGGGGCTGTACTGGCTGGCGGGGTCTATTACAACCCAGCGGCTTTTGAGGCCGACCACAGTACAAAAGAAGTAAATACTTCCACAGGAACAGCATCTTCAATTTTCAAGGTACAACGATAAAAACCCCCAACCATTTCACAACGGTGGGGGTTTGGAGTACCTTGACAAAGGTCAAACTGTTTTGTATACTGTTGTGGCAGTAAACCAACTGGAATTGGTTTATCACCATACAGATATGCAACACAGATTGTATTGCTTAGTACCACGTTACCCCACAACGCTGCTTGTGTTTTAGCCTTGTGGTTACTGGTTGCCAATTTTATATGTGGCTTCCAGGGTGGAGTTCTTATCGGGACTATTATAAGCAGATTCAGAAGGGAAGTCAAGCGGCGGAAGTCGCTTGACTTCCCTTTTTTCTGCATAATAGGTTCTAAAAAAGATCGCTGTGTGAACCAGTTCTGGTGAGGTACAGAATCAATTCCTCGTCGGCCACTTCGTAGATCAGCAACCAATCCGGGGTGATGTGGCATTCTCGGCACCCTTTGAAGTTTCCGGTCAGCTCATGATCTCGATACTGTACAGGAAGTTCTTGCCCATCAGCTAGCATATCCACGACGGTTCCCATGAGGTTGATGTTATAACCGCGTTTAATGACGGCTTTGAGGTCTTTTTTGAATCTGCTGGTCCTGGCAATGCGATATTTACTCATCGTCCAGGTCCTCCAGAAGCTCTGCAAAAGAACCATACGTTTTCTTGTTCGGGTCGGACTTCATCCGCTGGACTTCTTCGACTGCCCCGATTGTGGTTGCATTGGGAGAGCCATAGCGAATGACATCCATCATATACCTAACGAGGTTTCCCTTGACGTTTTCCCCATGCCCAGACACAATGCTTTTATAAGCGTTGTATATATCGCGGTCCAGCGTGAAGGAACACGTTACTGTATTCGATTTGCCCATGTCGGCCTCCTTTGTTACTGTGATTACTAAGTAAACTTAGTTTGTACCATTAGTATATTCCGATTTGGCCTATTTGTCAATAGTTTTTTCGGTTGATTGGGAAAAATTTTTTGGACTTGCCGTTGTGAATAAGTGAAATGAATATGTCGAATTGTCGATCTAAATTGACTGTGCCTAATAGGCACAAAACAAAAAAACTGCCAGCCCGGGCAGGCTGGCAGTTCAGTTGTTTCCATCTTTCTTTTTTAGGTATTCGGCACGTACTTCCCGCAGCTTTTTGGCCCCAAGCGCCCAATAGGGGCGAATCTGATCGCCGGTCATACCAGCTTCGCGGCACAGGCGCATTTCTCGCAAAACCCGAGGGGCGCATTTGTGCAGCTTGATGAGCTTTAGGCCGTAGGTGTCCGGCATGATGCCGTTGGCAATGCCGATCAGCAGTTCCCGCAACTGGTTTTTGTCGATGCCGTGAACAGGGTCCTCGTAGTACATGGGGGGCAACAAGCCCTGCTCTTTGGCCCAATCCCGCAGCTGATGCACACGGCGCTTCTTGATGATGTGCAGCGGCAAGGTTGGGTCATCGTAGCTGCTCTCATCGAAGCCCATGCGCATCCCCAGGCGTAGCTCGGTGAGCTTTGGCAGTCCCTCGTCGGTGTTGTACCCTTTGGCCAGATACGGCTCGATGTCCAGATCGTCCTCGATCCAGGCTGCCTTTTCTGCCTGCCATGCCAGGTCTATCGGTCTGCCGCCCAGCCTTGCCCGCTTTTCGGCTTTGGCCTTTTTTGCCAGGTAGATGATGCCGCCTTGGTGCGCATCGCGTCGGGCCTTTTTGTTTGCAGCCTGCGCAATCTGCCGCCCGGAGTAGCCAATCATCTTCAAGCCATCTGGCGGCGTTTCGGTTTCGGCAATGCGCACCACCACCCGCAGCATCTTTTTGCGGCAGCCCGGTACGGGCACCCGCACCCAACTCCCAGGCTTCAGAGCGGAACTGCCTTTGTAGTCCTCCGGCACACCGAACCCGTATTCTTTGCCATTCGGCTTGAATTTGATAAACACCATCTTCATGCAAAAGTCACTCCCTGCTAATTATACCTGACGCCACCATGAGTGGCAACGACTGTACAAAGAAAAAAATCTTGAACTGCGGCAGCGTGCCTGCAGGAACTGAACTGCGGCGGCACCCGAGGATGCTTTTTTCGGGATTGTCGGAACTTTGCCGTGTATGCCTATCTCTGCCGGAGCTGCAGAAGCCCCATCAAGGCACACTTTTCCCCTGTAGTACTTTTCTTGTGGGGAATATTTCTTTCTTCTGTACTGTAGCTTGGGGTTAGTCTTATTACTGTTCCGCAGATTTCGACATACCCCTTTTACAAAAACTGTCATGACCTCTTGACAAGCACAGATCTCCTGTAGTATTTTGAAATTGGAAATGAGATTTGCTATGCTTGACAGCAGCATCTCAATTTTTGGCCGCCGTGTTCCCGCACGGCGGTTTTCTTTTTTCGTGCGCAGATTGGCCCCTGGGAGCGCCTGTGTGATCGTTTCAGCTATCATGTACAAGTTATGCCTCCCTGCTCTGAAAGCGGCCTTGAGGAGCCTCCCAGCGGCCACCAGAGACTTGATGGCTGCTTGCACGGTGCTGATAGCCATGTGCAAAACATTTGCCATGTGTGAAAATGAGGGAAATGCCTTGCGTTGCCCATTGGAGCAGCGGCAGAGGTAGGCATACACGGCAAAGTCCCTCTTATTCAAGTTGAACGCTTCTACCGGCAGCTTGCCCCATGTGCCGGACAGCTGCCGGAGCTTGTACTGATTGGAGATTTTGCGGCCATTCCGATCTTGCCTTGCAGACACTACCAGCAGGCCCTTCTGTTCGAGTCCAGCCACGGCAGAGCGGATCGTATTCTCACTCAAACCGCATCTCTGTTGCATGGTGCTATTTCGGACGGTCACTGTGCCCAGACAGTTCTGGCAGTACGACAAAAATAAAAACACCATCAATTCTTTGGGCTTCAGCCCATAATCAAATAAGCTATTATAAATTTTTACAAACATAGTTATCTTCCTCCCAAAAAAGTAGCCCCAGGCAAATCTGTTGCCTGGGGCATAAACATTCTTTTTGTGCTTTTAGGGGTTAAATTTTCCGGGGTATAATGTCGCTGCCTCCCGGCGCGAGGCTCCCAGCTTGCGGCGTGGTTCTCTGGTTGCTGCAGGAGGCGTCTGTGCGGGTGCAAGGGAACTTCCCAATGCATGACGCAAAGAATCCGTACTGAGAAGTTTGATTTCCAGGTAGTCGTTCTCGCCGGTGGAATCCTGCTCCTGGGGAGCAAGGGACAAGTATTTCCAGTAACCCTCGAGATGGGTTTTCATGGGGGCATACCCGGCTTTCTCGACAATCCAGGTGTCACGCTGGATGCGCACCATCTGAGCAGGGGACATCAGAGGGCGGCCCATCAGCTGATGGCTGCTGGTGGTCTTGCCGTCAGAGCGAGAGGAGGAGCCGGTCAGAATGGTTTCGTCGCCCAGCATTTTGGATATGCTGGTGGCGGTATCCTGAGCCGACGGCGATACAAACGTGTTGAGCAAAATCTGGCAGTTGTCTTTGATGATCTCGGTGACGTTTTTATCGTATTTGAGCAAAAACTGGCTGTAGCTTTGCACCGCGACCAGGATGCGCCCGCCTCGGCTGCGGATAGCCGAGAACAGGCTGGTGACACCGGGAATTGCCGGGAAGTTGCCGAACTCATCCAGAAAATAGTAGAAGGGACGAGGGCAATGCCCGCCTTGGCGCTCAGCCAAAGCAATCAGATCGTCGGTCAGGAAGCGGACGAACAGCGAAGCCAGGAAGTACCTGGTTTCGTTTTCGTCCGGCGCGATCAGGAAGATCGCTGTGGGCCTCTCGATAAATTGTTCGGCATCCAGATCGTTGTCGTGGGTGCAGATCAGCTGCTCCAGCTCTGCATCCACGAATTTCAGCAGTTTGGACAGCGCCGAAGAAACGATATTGAGGGTGGTTCGAATATCCGCGCTTGTGGTAGTGCTGATATAGCCTTTAATTCGCCGGTCGGTAACCCCCTCCAGCATGGCAGCCAAACGGCTTTTCTGGACGGTGTTCCCTTTCTCCGGGTTATCTGCCCCTGCCAGTTCGACAATCAGATTAAAAACACTGACGATGTGGCGCTCACCGTCCTGGCCGTACTGAGACACCAGCAGGACCAGGCCGGTGATCAGGCCACGGGCAGTCTCGTTAAAATACTCACTACTGTCACCACTGTTCACAGAGCCGGTATTACCGATGATCGCGCTGGCAATGACCTTGGCATAGCGTTCTGCCGTGGCATAATGCACGGCCCGCCGCTTGGCGTCTCGCTCTTTGCGCCAGGCGTCGATTTCGATGTTGACGCGGTACAAAAGATTAAAATGGCAGGAGCAAAACACGTTTCGCAGATCGAGCTTCAGCACGCGGTAGCCGCACTTTTTCAGTTCGGCACCAGTAATTGTATACAGGTCATCCTTAACGGACACCAGCACCATGCTGGCCCCCTGGCCAATTCCCTGCGCGTCCTGCGTGTGCAGATTAACCCTGGCATTATAGGTGATAGTTGGGATATACAGGCTGGTGGATTTACCGGCACCAGGTGGGGCGACCATCAGCACAGACTGGTCACTCGTATCAACCAGCCAGGTGCTTTTGGATGCGCCCACAAGCATGGCCGGTTGTGTCTCATGCCCTTGCTGTATCTCCTGGTATACCTGCTTGACTTCCTCCGGCTCCATAAAGTGGGCGTCGCCGTGCTGGCCGTGTCCGGCTTTTACATCCCGGACCGCCAGGGGCTGGCGGTTGAGCAGTTCAATGACTGCCGTGGCCAGTATGGCCAACAGAAATTTGCTAACCGCCAGCCGCCAATCCATAGGTATCTGCAGGAACAGCTGGAAGCCCGTCAACAGGGCATAGCCAATGACCAGCACCAGCAACGGGCGAAATAGTTTTTTCAAAAAATCACCTGCCTTACATCATTTCCATAAAGGCTTCGCTTTGCGGGGTCAACGCCTCCGGCTCGATTTGATGAGCCTGGTACTGTTCGCTTGTTTGCTCCAGTTCGGCATAGCGCACGCAGTATTCCATTGCGTTATGGAGGCGCGCCACACTGTCTTTCATGCTGAAACTGGAAACTTGCTTTGCATCTTCCAGTGCGGCAGAAATTCTCTCGGCCAACTGACCATCGACCATTACACCGCAGCGCACCTGCAGGAGGGCTGCCAGAGAGGCGCTTTCAAGTTCTGCTACGGGTCTGTCAGATGTACTTGTCCGGGTGATCACAGCCTCGGAATAGCCTTCCAGGAGACTTTTCAGCTGTTCTGTATCGTTCTCTCCTTCTCGGACGTGTATAGTGTTTTTGCCAGCATCAAAGAATCCGGGGCCATGGCGAATATCTTTCATAATAGAGATCTCGGCCAAGTGTGCAGCTTCTTCCACACGGTGAATTAGGTCGCCGTGCTGGGCCGCTGACCACTGTAGAGGGGCCTTGTCCAAGTATTCGCCTTGGGATAGATCGTATTGCTCCAATGCGTAGACACGTTCGATTCCGTCGGTGCGCAGTACAGAAATAAAATTATCTTCTTCTCCAGGCTTGACTTTGGGGGAACCAATGGATTCCGGGCTGGGGCAGTAGGCCGCTTTTGGATTCTGAGCAAACACCGCCACACTGTTTTCCACACCCATGCCAACGCACTGACCGCGGAAATTCAAGTATTCCAGATACTTCTGCGGATCGGCAGCCATAGCGGCATAAGTTTGATCAATTTTAGCTTGAAGTTCTTGTATTTCGGGATGCACGTCTGTTTTTCCTCCTTCCTGGTTAAGGATGGTGTTCAGTTCGTTCAACCTGGCCAGCTTGGTCTGAAACTCTTTCTCATACGCAAAAGGTTGGTTTACAGCTTCTTTTGCATCCTCCAGGTTTTTGTTCAGCGTCGTCAACAGTTCCTGATCCTGAGCCTGTGTGTCAGATAACTTTTCCAAAAGGTGCCGGAACGAGGAAAAGTTTTCTTTTGGGTTAAACTCGAAGCTGTATTTTTGCGTACCTTGTAGATATCCCAAAAAGCTGGTAGCTTTGGCATCATAATAGGCATGGATTTGAAATCCTCTATACTCACCTATTATGACATCACCAGCCGTAGCACCTTGGAGCGCGTTGCGTAAAGCGGCGTCGGCTGCTTTGCGCTCGGTGTAGAAAGTACCCATTACAGTAGCAGAGAAATTTTCGCTGCCGTCTGAATTGAAACGACTATTGGCTTTATAGAGGTCTATATCCTTGGAAATTGCATCCAAAGATTCTTCGACTTTTTGGATGGAGGCGGGATATCCAATAGCGATCCTGTCCTGCAGCTCAAATATCTGCGACATATGGGACGAGCGCAGTGTACTCAGTCGCGCCACTTCATTATCCAGTTCCATCTTTTCTTTGATGAGAGGATTGCCGGCGCATAGAGCCTTAATTTCTGCGTAGGACAGTGCGATTTCGTCCAAATCTTGGCAAGAACGGGCGGGCGACTTGGATGTCATAATCTGACTTATGAATTTCTGCTTTTGCTCAATGAGCTGCCAGGAGTAGGCATCGAAACTCCCCTCTGTAGCATACCGATAGATTTGTACCGTGGGGTTTTCGTTGCCCTGGCGCAGAATCCGCCCTTCGCGCTGCTCAATATCCGAGGGACGCCAGGGAACATCCAGGTGATGCAGTGCAATCAATTTTGTCTGCACATTGGTTCCGGCACCCATTTTTTTGGTACTGCCCATCAGGATGCGTACTTTCCCAGCACGCATCTTTGCAAATAGAGTGGCCTTCTTGGCGTCGGTATTGGCATCGTGGATGTACGCAATCTGTTCTTTCGGTATCCCCCTTGCGATCAGTTTGTTGCGAATATCGTCATAAATGTTCCATTCGCCGGTGCCTGGCGTGGCCAGGTCTGAGAAGATCAGCTGTGTAGATTGTGCCTCTGCGGTATTTTTCCATATCTCAAAGACTTTCTCGACGCAGGCGGTGGCTTTATTTTCGGGAACATCCGGGAGAAGCGGATTCATCAACCGCTGATCAAGAGCCAGTTTTCTGCCGTCCGTGGTGACGCGGAGCATATTATCCGTGTGTGGGTCCACATTGCCAGCGCGAATTTTCTCGGCGCGCTCTCCAAGAGCCTGGATACTTTCTTTTTGCAGCTCCGTAGGAGGGCACATAACAACTGTGGCCTTTCCACCTTCCAGTTCGGGAACTTTTAAGTTCAGCATATCGGAAGTCTGTACATCGGTGGCCAACTTCCACATACTGATAAGCTCGGGGAGGTTGAAAAATCTCGAAAAGCGTGTTTTCGAACGATAGCCAGTACCTTCCGGGGCCAGTTCAATGGAGGTTGTGGTTTGTCCAAAGTTGGCGGCCCAGGCATCAAAAGAGAGCAGGTCATGGGCACGCAAAGTGCTGGCCTGTAAATACCGCATCATGGTATACAGCTCAACGGGTGAGTTGCTGATTGGGGTGCCAGTACAGAAAACAAGCCCTCTCCCGCCAGTGATTTCATCCAAATACTGGGTTTTCATCAGAAGATCAGTTGCTTTCTGGCTTTCTGAGGTCGATATACCGGCAACATTTTGCATTTTTGTGGTGACTGCGAGATTCTTGAATTCGTGGGCCTCATCAACCATGAGTGAATCGACGCCCAACTGTTCGAATGTCACCACATCATCTTTGGGAGAATCCATCAGTTCTTCCAAATGCGACTGAAGGCGTTTTTTGGTGGCCTCCATTTGCTTGACGGTCAGATCTTGCCCGCTTTTTTCCTTTTTTGCGCTGGCAATTTCTTGCGTGTACCGTTCGATCTCGTCCTGCAGGAACTTTTGTTGCCTTTCGGTTGACAGCGGAATCCTGGAGAATTGACTGTGTCCCATAATCACAATATCGTAGTTGCCGGTAGCGATACGAGAACAAAACAGTTTGCGCCGATCCTTCTCGAAATCCCGTTTTGTGGCAACAAGTATATTAGCATTGGGATAGAGACTAAGAAGCTCACTCCCCATTTGTTCGGTCAGGTGGTTGGGGACAATAATCAGTGTTTTATTGCACAGCCCCAGGCGCTTTTTCTCCATCGCGGCAGCGCCCATAACCATTGTCTTACCTGCGCCGACCGAGTGGGCTACCAAGGTGTTGCCGCCAAACAAAATTCTGGCTACTGCGTTACGCTGATGAGGTCTGAGCGAGATCTCCGGGTTCATACCCGGAAAACGCAGAAAGCTACCATCGTACTCGCGGGGTCGCAAATTGTTGTAGTGGGTGTTGTAGTAATCAACCAGTCGCCGCCGCCGGTCGGGATCTCGGTATATCCAATCCTTAAAAGCGGCTTCAATTTGCTGCTGCTTATCCTGAGCCAAGCGGGTTTCTTTAACATTGGGTACAGCCTTCTTCTTCCCGTCTACATCTTCGATATAATCTACAACCTTGACAGCTTGCAGGTTCAGGCTGCAACGCAAAATTTCATAGAAGTTTTTTCTCTTTGTACCGAAAGTGGTTGTAGCCTTCAAGTTGTAGCTGTCTACGGAACTCCCTTCGATGTTCCAGGTAGCGTTGAGCCGGTTGTAGCTGACTTTTATAGATTGTGCCGCCCAGCGATTTGGCTCCATCGTCTCCAAAATGAATTGCTTGATATCCTCTGGAGGAATCCAGGTAGTTCCAAGGTGTAATTCAATTTCAGATGCCGTCAGGTCTTTGGGCTGAACGGTTTTCAGTGAATCCGCATTGACTTGGTAACTGGGGTCTTGTTTGGCGAAAATTTCAGCTACCGCCAGTTTCTTGCGTACATCGCCAGAGAGATATTCTTCAGCGGTCTGGTAGAGCGGTTCACCTGCAGCCGTTGTTTCACCTGGCACGCGAAACACTACGCCGGTCAGATCCTGCAGAAGCTTATCACGGGTTTTGCCGGTTAACTGCTCCATGTAATGTAGATCGACGCTGGTGTGTTCCTGGACAGACAGCATAAGAGCCTCACTGGCCGTTTCCACATGGTCAATCACTCGGTTGGGCCGGATCGTTTTCTTTGTAAACATATCCGACTTCGACTTGAAATTGTGTTCGTCATCGAAATTCTCCAGCGAACAGAGCAAGCTATAACCGCTGTCGTCGCGGAAGGCCAGAGCGTTGGCGCGGCTGTTGAGCCTGCCATACTTTTCCGTGAAGGCGTCGTACTCGTGATTTAACCGGCGCTGAAGCTGCGCAACAGCCTCATCCGGGAGATTGTCGAGCTGGGCCTGAATCAACTCCCGCGTGGTGGCCAGAATAGAGACCATGCCCCTGATTCGGGCCTGTGCTGTGGCGTTTGCGGTGACTTCCCGCATGACTGAATCAGTACGGAAAAAAATCTTATCATCACGGATGCCATAGCTGTAATTCCGTATATCCGGGTCTGCAGGAAGAGGGGATATCTCTCCGGGTTGCTCCAGGATAATCGGCTCAGTCTTCACCAACGTGGCATTCAATCTTCCCATCGCAGCCTGCAGCTGCTCCTCCAGCGTAGTACTGGTATCAGGCTGACAGGTAGGCCGCATCCCATAGGGGCCGCTGACCATCTCCATTTTTCCGCAAATCATCTCCGGGTGGTCGATGAAATACTGGTTCATGGGGATGCCATCCGCATTTGTTCCTGTGTGCAACCAGGATACGTCCTGGTCAACAACGTGATCCCGTTTCTGAAGGAACAGAATGTCGGCTGTCACTTCCGTACCGGCCAGAGCCTTAAAGGCCGTATTCGGCAGGCGCACTGCACCAATCAACTCACAACGGGCTGCAAGATACTTTCGCACATCTTCTGTTTGCTTATCCATCGTGCCGCTGGTCGTGATTATGGCCTGGATACCCCCTACGCGCAGCTTGTCAATGCTTTTGGCTGCGAAGTAATCATGTATCAGGAAGTTATATCGGTTAAACGCTGGGTCATTTACTTTGTACTGCCCGAAGGGGACGTTACCAATCACTGCATCGAAGTAGCTGTCCGGCAATACAGCTTTTTCATAACCACAAATCTGAATATTGGCTTTAGGGTACAGCTGCTTTGCAATGCGGCCTGTCACGGGGTCAAGTTCCACGCCGAACAAATTTGCACTTTCGTCGAAGCTGGCGGGTCTGTTTGCGAAAAAGGCACCCACACCCATACTTGGCTCCAGAATATTGCCGCCCTGCAGGCCAAAGCGCTCCAGCGTGCTGTACATTGCGCGGATGATCTCCGGCGACGTGTAATAGGAGGTAAGCGTGGATGCTCTGGCTGCCTCGTATTCGGCCTCTGGAAGCAGTTCTTTCAGTTCTTGGTATTCTTTACTCCAGCTGTCTTTCCGTGCGTCAAAGACTTCGGCCAGACCGCCCCAGCCTACATACCGTGCGAGAAGCTGTTGCTGTTCGGGGGTCGCCTGCAGGCCGTTCGCTTCCAAGTGCTGGAGCAGCCGCAGGGCATTGATATTGTCTTGAAAACGGGCCTTTGGCCCGCCCGGTGCAGCTTGCTCGTCAGGCGCGGTAAAGTTCTTTGCGTCACGGGCAATACCAGCCTTGTACTCTTCGAGGGCGGCCTGTTCGGCTTCGGCAACCGTCTGGAATTTCGTCCATTCTCCGTTAATAGGTATTTCTGCGGCGGTCTTTTGGGAGTTTGTCTGCAGCAGCACATTGAAGCGGTTCCTGGCTTTTTCAAAGGTTTCGTAATGTTCAATAGGGCTGCGTTCCGAGGAATTTGTGGCCCAAGTCTTTAAGTCGGGAATCAGATAAAAGCCCCACTCACGGTGCGCCTCCGACGATACTACAGGGGGAAGTTTCGATGCTTCCGGGAAGCTATCTGATTCAATACCTTTTTCCTGTACTGCAGGCCCTTCCGGCGGGGACATGGTCATGTGCATGGCATGGGCAACATCGCGGACAGGGGCCAGACAGGCGACCAAAGAATGGTTGAGCAATACCCCCAATCGCTCAAGCACTTTGGGGCTGCTGTGATACTGGGTAGCAAAAGAGAAGGCACTGGTATCCAGGCCGTCTACTGGTATGCCAAGGCGCGTGCAGACCACAAATTTCGCACTTTGTTCCAGAAATTTTTGCAACTCGGTACGCATTGCGGCAGAAGCCTCAGATTTTACTTCGGTATCTACAATTTGCTGAATTTTGGTTTGCACATAGCCGTCCAGACTTTTTTCCCCAGCACGTTTCAACAGGTTGTGCAGGGCGATCCCCGATTTGTTTTCATATACAGTCCACGGTAGAGGACCAGGTTTGCTGCGTCCGACTGTATCTTGGTAGTCAAAAACATATGTTACATACTCTGGATGTTTTGCATCAAAAACAGGAATTCCGTGCGTTCCGCGCACAATGTGCCGGTTTTTTTCACGGTCCCATTGACTTAACGTTGCTACAGCTTTTACCTCCGGCCGTTGATGATACAAAACGACTTGGTTTTGAAATCGCTCCTCATAGGTGTACGCAGCCGAACTGAGAAATGCTGCCCAGGTGGCGGAGCTTTCCGTGATTTCACCAAGCGCATACAGATAGTCCTCTACCAACTGTTTATATTTTGTTTTGTATTCCATAGGCTAACCCCTTTCATCAGTTCCACAAAACAAAAGGGAGCGGGCCAAAGCCTGCTCCCTATAAGGAAATATTGGCGACAAATCAGAAGGGCGATTCTTCGCCTTCCTCGATCAAAGTGAACTCATGGGCGGGTGTGCTGTCTGCATCATGCTCCAGAGCTTCCCACTCCTCCTGTGTGCCATCGAAAAACCTGTTTTTGGCCCGTCCACGGGTTGCAACGGGCCGAGCCATTTTGGGAATACCCAGTTCGCCTCTCTGGCAGCCGCCAAACATCAGAGGTTCGGCCATTTCTTCTGCCTGAGCCTTCAAGGCATTCATGTGCCCTACATACTCCAACACTTGGTTTTTGTCGGGGGCCGGGTTGTTGACCAGTAAAGCCTTTACGGTATCATCAATGAAGTCTCCAACTTCCACGTCTTTTTCTTTACAGAGCAACGCCAAGTCACCCCTACAGACCAGTTCCCAGAATTCTTCCGGGCAGTAGGCTTCCAACCAATCTTTGTACTGCTGCCCGTATTTTCCGCTGAAGCCGCCAAAATCGGTAGCCTTGGGCCAACTTGTGTTATAGCGGGTGCGTGCCGCCTGAAATGCAATTTCCTGATCCGAAAGGAAGCCCATGTTACAGCGAATTTCTTCCGGGATCTTTTCAAGCAAAGCCAGCCGTTCGGGTTCCGCCATTGCATCGAGTTGCGCCAGAAGCTCCCGCTCCGAGATGTTCTCAAACCAGTCGCGCAATTCTTGCTCTGTCATGGTCTCCAATTCTTGCATCCTGATATTCATAAGTGTACCTCCGTGCGCCTCGTGTGGTTCTTCTACACACAATTTCGCTTAATCTTATGTTTTTGTCAAGGGATAATTCAAAAATAACGAGTTGTGCCTAACAGGCACAACTCGTTTCACAGCTCAATGGTAGATAGGTTGCGTTCATCGGAAAGCCCGGTTTTTAGCTTGCGCACATTTTGTTTTTCGTCAGTCAGACCGTTTGCTGCCCGAACAGCCCGATTCTTACTCTGAGCCTGCTGCTGATCCTTGTTCAGCGTTTTGGCCAGACGAAATAACATATTCTGTACGGCATAAGTAGGGCTTTTTTCCTGATAGTCAGAACCGTCAATATTTTCATCAGGGGTTGCATTTTCCGGCTCACTGTGCGAAGCTGTTTTTTCCTGTACTGTTGGCGTGTTTGACGGTTTTCCAGCCCGAGAGTGAGCAGCGGTCCTCCCCGTCGAATTCAAAGGCGGAGTTGACTTTTTAGGGTGAGTGTGCGAAGCTGTTTTTCTCTGTACTGCTGGCCTCACATACCGCTCGGCGGCATGGATGATGATATTATGCCTGGTTACCTCGGCTCGGCCTGCTCGCCGTGATTCAAAATCACAATAAGGGTGGAAAAAGCTGGTTTCGATCTCCGCAAACTTTTTATCTAGTGTTTCCTCATAAGAAGCATATGTCAAAGTCAATTCCTTTTGACTGTCGAGGTATTCTTCATACATGGGCCTTAAGATAGGGTCACGCAGCATAATTTTTTCCAGTACATCATCCACCTGGGCTTTAAGTGCCGGAGGCAAGAATTTGTATGTGTGCTTGCCGGGGGTATCTCGCAGCTCTCTCCCCAAGGCTTTCAGTGCATCGGTGATTTCACGGTCAACTAAATACTCGCTGGATACTAGCTTTCGTAACTGCTCGTTAAGTTTATCGCGGAGAGCACTTTTTTCTTCTTTTAGATAAGCCAAATCTCCGCGAAAGATCTCATTAGTGAAACTACTCTTAACTTTACGCGTGGCGGCATTTAGTGCCGCTCTTTTGTCAGCCTCTTTTTCTCGATGTGGTATGAACGCTTCCCGGCTGTTTGTGGACCAGACCAGAAAATGAAGATGGGGGTGAAAGTCTTTGTTATGCCAGGAACATACCATCCGTAGATTGGTGGGATTAATATTGTATGCTTTTGCCAGTTCGTCTGCTTTTAGAGCGACCAGATTCTTCATGTAATTGCGGTCCACGCCCAGACGTTCACAGTCAGTGGCGTTCAATGAATATACATGATGCCAGACAGTACTATTGCCAGGGGCTTCAGCCTCTACCTGTGCATCTAACACCCTTTTTTCTGTACCGTTCTGGTCAAAGATGGGACTTTGACGGTCAATATAAGCAATGTAGTTTGTGGCATGGCGGGCATTGGCAAAATAGCCAGAGTTGAGTATAGCTTTGACTTTCACTGTTTCACCTCACTTTCGGCGGGTGGAAAACAGTCTGTGCCTATTAGGCACAGACTGTTTTCTACGTTGATGCGACGGAATTTTTCGGCGTTTTTGCAAGAGAAGTACCCTTATTCTTCCAAAATATCTTCCAGTCGGAACACTCTGTCGTTCATTTTCAAATATTCCACAGCAGCGCGGCGGTAGCCGTCCAGAGCGCGGGGATTGATTTCCAGTTCGTGCGCAAGAACCTGGCAGATTATGGCCTGTTGGATTGCCAGTTCAGACAGCACTTTGTTGGCACGGTTGTTGATCCTGGATTCCATCAGGTTGACGCTGGCAAGGAAGGTGCGCTTCACACTCTCATTGATGAAGGCACCGTCCGTTTGCATATACAGGTAGTCTTTGTAGTAGCGGATGGCGTTTTCAAACACGGCGGTCTCAGTACAGTTTTCCTGTGCGGCTATTTCCTCCACCGCCTTTTTCGTTTCCGCGCTAACGCGGTATGTCTTTTTGTACAAGTCCATCTTACCTCTCCTTTCTTGGAGACGATTTTCCCTTATTTTAAGAAAATTTGAAAGCGGTAGGGAAAATGTGCAGGATAAAGCTGTACGGCACAGGTGCCGTACAGCAACACACCGCGCCGCAGTGCAGCGCGGTTTGTGCGGTTTTTTTATACGGCATTATGTACGGCTTTTTTCCTTTCCAAATGTCGCTATGCCGTCAGCTTCTTTGAATTCGACATAGTGTCGTTTGTTTTCTGCTGTACATCTGCCGTCAGATTTCTCAACCGTACAGAAAAAATAACGATTTGTGGTTATTTCCTGGAGGTTCTGTTGTACGGCAATTACAACCAATTTTCCGGCGCGACACGGGTGCTATTGACATACACCTCAAAGTGCAAATGGTTGCCGGTACTATCGCCGGTGCTACCAACAGCTGCGATAGTTTGCCCTTGGGTCACGGTCTGACCTGCAGAAACGGCCAGGGAGGAACAATGTGCATAAAGGGTGTAGATCTGGTTACCATCGACAACACCATGGTAAATCTTGACGTAGTTGCCCCAGCTGTAATGATAACCTGCTGTCACAACGACACCATCCGCTGCAGCGAAGATGGGGGTGCCGTAACCGGCGGCAAAGTCCATTCCCCCATGTGGTGCGCCACTCCACCCATCGGGTTCACCAAAATGGCAGGAAATATAACTATAACTGGCCAGGGGCGTTATGAAGGTCCCATTGCCACTGCCGGTGATCCCGCCGGTGTAATTTTCGGACGGGGTGAAATTATCCGTGCTGGTAATGCCAACCTGGGTGACGGTGACACCATACAGCTCCCCCCAGTCGGTCTGATATAGAAGTTTGCTCCATTCAATGTTGACTTCCGACCATCCCTCCCAATCATCATTTAATGTGGCCTCTTGGAGCTTCTGCAGATATTGCTCCATAACCTCACTTTCACCAGTGTAAGAAGAACTGCACAGATCATCCCATTGTGCGACGGTCTGTTGGGTAGCGCCGCTTTCGCCGCTCCAGTCTTCGCAGCCGGGTAAACGAGCTGTAACATACAAGTCGTAGTGATCACCAGGACAGTAGCTTTCGGTATGGTAGTTGTCACATTCATTGCTATCGTCGCTATGGTAATAGGTTCCCCCATTACCATCAGAATGACCATCGCATATCTTCTGGCTTATGCACCCTCCACAGGAATATGGCCCTCGTTCCCTCGTGGAAAAGGAAACGCTTTTCAGCGCAACCCAGCAGGCCAGCGCAGACATATCCGTTTCCCAATCCTGTTCATAATAGCAGGAAACAATGGTCAGTACTTCCTTATCGTTGTTGGAAAAACCATTTTCCCATTGCAAGATGATATTTCGGTATGAGTTCCCGTTACGGTCAGTCTGTTGCCGGTACTCGGCCATCTGTTCATCCACATAGGCGTCTCTGGCTTCGTCCATAAGCTCTACTGTCTGGCCGACCAGGGATGTGTCCTCTGTAAGAAATGTGGAGAGGGTCATGGTGAATAGAGAAATGATTGCTTGCAGGCAAGCAACCAGTAAAAAGATAATCGAAAGGAGGACTGCAATAATAGTGATGATGATTTTGCGGGTCCTCTCGTCGGCCAGTTTCTGCGCGATGTAAATCGCAATTTTGGCTGGCATCAGATGCCCCCTTTATCACCAAACAACTCAGCTTCAAAGGGGAGAGTCCCAACTTCCATGTAGTATTTCCCATTGCCTGCTTTCAGCAGACAGTGACGTTTATTGGAAACACTGATACAAGCAGCTTCGCCGTCTGTCAACTTCAATGCTTCTTTCATATCCTGGAGGTCAACCTGTCCACTGTAAAATAAAAACTTGAAAGAGGACATATTGATAATCGGGGAGCTGTAACGGCGCACCGATTCATCCAGACAGTCCTGGAGCTGCTGTGTGGCCACACCGATGCAGGCGTTATACTTACGGCTGCGTCGTGCAAAGTAGCTGATGTATTTGGCCATAAGCGGCTGCTCCAGATACATATATAGCTCATCAAAACTAAGAAGCACTTGGAACTCACGAAGCAGCACAATCGACCAGATGTAGGTGTTCAGGTTGTTCTCTACAGCTTGGAGCCGCTGTTCGCTACCTTCCATAAGAGCACCCATACTAAAGCAGATCAACGGGTTGTTCTTAACATCGATGGTAGTGGTTCCGTTGAAGATATTGGAAAGTTCTCCGTAGGTTGGATCATTGATATACAGCAATACTTCGGAGATCATTTCTTTGGTGAGCATGGGGTAGCTGCTCTTGCTCAGCTGCTTTTGCACATAATCATATAGCGTACTGAAGGTGGGGTAATCCTCGTGTCGCAGCCGGTCAAAGTCGGTATGCTGGTCAATGCCCACTGACGCATACATTCCCTGGACCAAAATCATCAACGCACGGAGGGTGCTGTCTGGCATCTCCGGCATCATAATACGAAACTCGTCTTTGAGCCAGGACAGGTGCTGTAAAAACATGGGCGATTCATTGGAGATCTCCGGCAGCTCGGCTCCATCCTCCACATCATCTTCCAGCTTGATTCTACGAACCTCAAAGATGTTAATCTTGTGGTTGCCGGAAGCGCAGTCGATCACAACGCCGCCTAGGCC
>OLZR01000430.1_pt1 | contig 22991 bp, 15 predicted proteins | sample 1644421 | NCBI WGS metagenome assembly OLZR01 (sample SAMEA103958132, study PRJEB25191) | human gut metagenome | biome: human-associated habitat [ENVO:00009003]; feature: intestine environment [ENVO:2100002]; material: feces | place: Germany | collected 2013/2015 | reverse complement strand
GCAGGGACGCTTAACGCTACACGTCCGCAGGTTAGTACATATATCTTAGGTTAGTAGCGTTTTTTGAAAGGTTAATGTCAGTGCAGTTGCACTGATACACTCACGAAATTATTAATTCCCTGTGGGTACTAAAAATGTTTTCTGCGGTGTCTGCGAAAATTTATTTATACAGCACATATTATAATATGTGACATAGAAAAAACGAGCCTCCTGTGTGGGAGGCTCGCAAAGAAATTACTTATTCTTTTTCTTCTTGCTGATGATGAATGTAATAACACCGACTGCAACTAAAACTACCAGTGCGACAACGCAGATAATGATCGCTGTCATATCAAAAGTCACGCCTGTGTTTGTGTTGCCGCTGCTTGCTCCGACTACTGTGCTTGCGCCGATTTCTTCGGCAAAGCAGGTAATACCCAGTAATATCGACATTGCTGCGGCTGTAACCGCAGAGGTTAATTTCTTCATAATAAGTATCATTCCTTTCTTCTTTTTGTAAAGACTACTATACTACATTTCTTCCGAAAAAGCAAGCGGAAAATTATACAAATTTTTTCAGTCTTCGGCTAAATTTATTCTGTAGGTGCGGCGGGTGCTGTTGTCGCCTTGGCGCCGTTTATGATGCCATTGATTATTTCGGGCTGGGTTACTGTGCACTCTGTGCGGTCGAATAAGCCGAAGCCGTGATTACCGTTATAGCCGTTATCCCAGTAAACAGTAACGATATTTCTCTGATGAGCGGCATAATTCACATACTCTGCGAAATAAGCACGATATATAGTATTGCTCTTATCCTTTGAGGTCCTGTCGTTTGAGCCGTACTCGCCTATTACAACGCCGTAACCGTTCTTGATAAACGCATTGTAGAGCTTATCGAACTGTCTGTTTACGAGCGTTTCACTCTGTCTGGGCTTTACAAATTTCTTGACCGAGTCGCCCCATTTATAGAAGGTATCCTTGCCTTCGTCTACGCAGAATTCCCACGGGGTGTAGTAGTGGACGGAAACCATTATCCTGCTGTCATTCGGGATAACTAACTTTGCTTCCATTGTATATGTATCGCAGTCGCCTGTTGTGAAGTTTATATCTGTGTTCCAGCCGGGGATAAGCAGATAACGGCTGTTGTTATTGCCGCCTGCTTTTCTTACCGTATCAACGAAAATCTGATTGTATGCGTTGATGTTGTTGTAGTATTCGGGTTTGGGGTTGCCGTATGATCCGTCAAACACTTCGTTCATTGACTCGAATACGAGGTGATCGTCATAGTTCTTGAAGCGATTTGCTATCTGCTCCCAGACCTTTTCGTACTTTGCTTTTATAGTCTCCTGCTCGGAAGCGGGTTCGCCGCAGAGAAGCCAGCCGCCTTTTATGCTGTAGTAGCCGTCGCCGTGAACGTTGATTATAGCGTAAAGTCCGTTATCAATGCACATATCGACTACTTCCTGCACTCTGTCGAGCCACTTTGAGTCGATAGTGTAGTCGGGGCCTTCACCTATCTTCGAAAGATATGATACGGGGATACGGATAGACTTGAAGCCCTGTGCCTTTACCTGCTTGATGAGATTTTCGGTAATTACGGGGTTGCCCCACGCTGTTTCGCTCGGTGTTCCGTCGGAGTTTGACTCAAGCTGATTACCGAGGTTCCAGCCGGGCATTAAGTTCTGCGAGAACTGAACAGAGTCACCTTTTGTTTCAGCAGGTGCAGGTTCCGGATTCTGTGTTGCGGTCATTGTGGTTGTAGTGGTCGCCGCTGTTGTTTCGGCTTTCGTTGTGGTAGTTGTTGTTGAAGCCGAACTGTTTTCAGATGATGTTGCGGCATTTCCCGAGCAAGCGGAAATTCCCGTTATCACCATTATGCCGCTTAAAATTGCGGCGAGCATTCTTTTCTTCATAGATACCTTTCTTTCCTTGACTGCCGTTTTTTTGATATGCGGACAGCCTTTTTAATTGTGTCAATCATATTGTAATGGTTTTCATGGAAAAAGTCAATAGCCAAACAGACTTATCCGCTAATTTTGCTAAAACGATTACACAGCGTTTGCAGAATGCAAAAACCGCCTATAAAACCGTTAAGTCTTACAGGCGGTATACTATTTTAATATATAGGGAGAAATTTTTACTCGGCTACGTTAGTCGTATCTCCGGGAACAGCATCGGGCGGTGTGACCGGCTCGGTTGTGCTGTAGTCGGGGTAGTAATCGTACTCGCTGCTTGTATCTATCGCAGAAAAATCATCTTTTGAGAAGGAATCTTCTGTTTCGACAAGGTAAACGCCGTCAAGCGCTGTCAGCTTTATAAGGAAGTTGCCGGGGCAATATACCTTTACTGCTGTAATATCCTTAGCGTTCTCCTCGAATAATGCGGCGATAGCCTCGCTGCCCTTTACCTTTGTGTTATCGGAAAGATAAACCTCTGTAACACGGATGTTGCCCTTGCTGTCTGCCTTAGCTAAAATGCTCTGCATTTCTTCGGGCGTTACTGTATTTCTGAAGGTAACGTAAAGGAAAACATCTTCGGTGTTCTCTTCCGCCTTGCTGTATGCCTCCATAGCCATTCTGAAACGGTCTTCCGCACTTATCGAGGTTGTCGGTGAAACAACAACAGGACTGCCGGAATTCAGCAGGGCGACGCTTGAAAATGTGATAGCTACGGCGGCTGCGGCACCTGCCACAGAAAGCCAAACCGTTTTCAGCCTGCTCTTTTTAGCCTGTACAGACTTACCCATAGCGGCTTTTCTTATCTTCTCGTAATCAAACGAATACTCGCTCATCAGTTCTTTGTAAAAATCGTTTGTATTCATCTGAAAGCCCCCTTCCGTAAGTCGTTATAATTTGAATTTTTTCTTTTGTCTTTCTATTGTGCGATAGAGCTTGTTTTTAACGGTAGACAGCTTGACGTCAAGCGCCTTCGCTACATCCTCCAGCTTCATATCGCATGCAAAATGAAGATAGAATATCTGACCTGTCAGTTCATCGGTCTTCATTATGTCATCGAAAATCTGCTTTGCAACAATCTTGTTGCTGATAACGTCCTCAAGTCTTTGCTGAGGCTTGGACATCTCCCGTTCGATAGCGACCATTTCTTCTTCGGTATAGTCGGAAAAGGAGGAAACCTTGTCATCCTTCTTCCTGCCCGAAAAATAGGTGCGGCATTCAAACTTCGCTATATTTATAAGGAAAGCCTCGGGGCTTTCGATGTCCTCGTGTCCTTTTTCGCTTATACGCTTGAAGAAACGTGTATAGACGTTCTGAATAATATCTTCCGCATCTTCCATATTTCCGCATTTGCTGACTACAAAACGGGAAACGGATCTGCAGGTTTCGTTGTAGACACGGTTGAAATATTCTTCGTTATTCTCGTGACCTCCGTGAATCTCTGCGCCCATCGGCTCACCTCACTTTGTCACCTACTTTGTAGTAGGCTGAATTTCAGAAAAAGTTTCACTCGAAATGAAAATTCTGTGTATCGGATAAGTAAAAAAATACGAATGTTTTTTGTGCAGTATAACCATATATTGATTTTTGACTGCCGGAAAGCAGAATATATGGCACGAAGTGCGTGCTGTCTGTATATTTCCTCTATTATATTGTACATTAAACGGGGCGATTAGTCAAGGGGAACATAATAAACGGAGCAGAATAAAGAAAATGTATCGTTTGTAACGTTTGCAACACATACAAATGAAACGGATTTTACAAAAACAGTTAATAACAGAACCGGAGCTTCGCTTAATGCTAAGTTTTTTGTTATACAAATTGTTGTATTTTCAGATTTAATGCTGTAAACGTACAAAATCCCATTAATGTTTATATTGTTTCACCAAAACAAAAATGTATTTTTGTGCAAAATGCCACTTGCAAATCTAATTGCGATATAGTATGATTAAAAATAGCTTAAATGCAAAAAAATATTTTATGGAGGACAAAAAAATGAAGTTTACAAAAACTTTAGCTGCAATCGCAGCAGCTTCACTTGCAGTATCATCACTTGCAGTAAGCGCATTTGCAGCAGACGCATTAGTTTCAATGACTGTTCCTGAGAACAGTAAACCTCAGGATGCAGGTCAGGTTAATTTATGGGAACTTCCCTTTGATGACAGCGTTGAAGCATGGGCAGGCAAGGTTGATAAGGCAGTAGCTACTATTACAACTGAGGCTTATGCTAACGGTGCTTTAGGCGGTAACACTGTTGCCAATAACGGTTGGGCTTCATCAGACCAGATCGAAAGCAGTGAAGCCGGCACACATCAATGGGTTTGGGACAGCATCGGCGGTCTTCAGACTAAGGATGCAGACGGTAAGTCAAACGGTTACTTCAAGGTAGAAGTATGGTGGATGAATGCTCTGGGAGAAGAGGGCAATCAGACTCCTGCTACATTAACAATCGACAAGGTTGATTTCTATGATAAGGCCGGCGATTTACTTGCTACATATCCCGCAGCTGCTGACACAGATACAAAGCCTGCTGAGCCTAAGCCTATTCAGACAAAGGCAGATATTTCATTTACCGATAAGAAAACTCCGTCATACACATACACAGTTAAGGGCGACATTGATACGCTTAAGGTTGATGTTGCACTTTCAGCTGATGCAGCAGCAGCTGGATCAGGTTGGAACGATTACTGCTCTGCAGGCGTTGCTGTTAAGAACCCCGACGGTACAGTTAAGTACTATCAGTGGGGCGGTGCAAGCATAGCATGGGCTTGGGATGTAAACGGTGATGGTGTTGGAGATACTAAAGACGGCGTTGGCACCGAAACATGGGTAGGCACTGTCGGCGCTGACGGCGGTCAGCTTTCTATCCCCGTTGTTAAGGGTGCTGTAGTTGATTTCTACTGCTTAAGCTGGGATGCATATAAAGGCGTTCAGTACACATTAACAATCAACGATGAAGAAGCTGCAGTAAAGCCCGGTGAACCTGATCCTGTTGATCCTGTTGATCCTCCTGTTGATCCCGGTAAGACTGAAGATCCTGCTGAGCCTGTAGCTCCCGCTGACGTTAAAATTGCTAACTCAGGTAGGACAGTTATCGATTCAGGTCTTGTTCGTACAAACATCATCAATGAATGGACCGGCAACGATGCAGACGTAATCGCTGATAAGGCTGCTTTTGCAGGTGCTAACAAGATTTCTGTTAAGTTTACAGTTACAAACTTCACAACTCCCTTCAAGGCTTGGATCGCTATGGCTGACTCCAAGTGGGAATGCCAGTTCCAGGGCGAAGGTGACAAGCGCAATGCAAACGCTAAGTGCACTCCCGTTGAAGTAACAGGTAATGGTACTTATGTTGTAACAATCGACCTTGACAAGGTTATCGATGGTGTGGCATTCATCTCAGTTTGCACAGACCTCAAGGCTGCTGACGGCGATGCTATCCCCACAATCGCTATCGATCAGATTAAGATCAATGAAGAAATCACAGTAAAGCCCGGCGAATCAGATCCTACTAAGCCCGGCGAGTCAGATCCTGTTAAGCCCGGCGAATCAGATCCTGTTAAGCCCGGCGAATCAGATCCTGTTAAGCCCGGCGATTGCTCAGGCGAGCCCGTTAACCCTCCTACAGGTGCTGCAGTAGCAGTTATCCCTGCAGTTCTCGCAGCAGCAGCAGTTGCTACAACAGGTATCGTTCTTAAGAAGAGAAGCAAGTAATTGCTTTTAAACGGTTTAACGCTTTGAATTAAAGAGCATACGACCCCTCCGCTTATAGCGGAGGGGTTTTTTTATCACATAAGTTGGGATATTTTCAAATTTAATGCTGTAAAGGAACAAAATTGCATTGCTGTTTATATCGTTTCACCAAAACGAAAAAGTCTTTTTTGTGCAATATGCCACTTGTAAAAAAAACTGCGATATAGTATGATTAAGAAAAGCTTAAAAGCTAAAAAAAATATTTTATGGAGGACAAAACCAATGAAGTTTACAAAAACTTTAGCAAGTGTTTGCGCTGCTGCAATCGCAGTTTCTTCACTTGCAGTAAGTGCTTTCGCCGGTTCTATCACATTCAGCGATAAAGTCTGGTGGACACAGAAGGACTTAAAGATTGAAGATATTTTGGAAGGCAACAAGCCCGAAGATGTCGAATCAATCACATTCACAAGCGACACTACTTTCCTCATCGGTTACAACTCAACAAAAGTAACTGATGAAAAGACAGGTAGCACATGGAAGCAGGATGCGACTGCTGCTGACACTTATACAGTTTCGGATGCAGTTCTCGCTCCGCAGGAAATCGAAGGCAAAACAGTTAACCCCGCTTTCAGCGTAATGTTAAGCAAGGGCGACGGCGTTGATTACACAATCAACTGGAAGGTTAACCTTAAGAACAATGATCCCGCTAAGCCTAAGCCTGTTCAGACAAAGGCAGATATTTCATTTACAGATGGTAAAACTCCGTCATACACATACACAGTTAAGGGCGACATTGATGCGCTTAAGGTTGATGTTGCACTTTCAGCTGATGCAGCAGCAGCTGGATCAGGTTGGAACGATTACTGCTCTGCAGGCGTTGCTGTTAAGAACCCCGACGGTACAGTTAAGTACTATCAGTGGGGCGGTGCAAGCATAGCATGGGCTTGGGATGTAAACGGTGATGGTGTTGGAGATACTAAAGACGGCGTTGGCACCGAAACATGGGTAGGCACTGTCGGCGCTGACGGCGGTCAGCTTTCTATCCCCGTTGTTAAGGGTGCTGTAGTTGATTTCTACTGCTTAAGCTGGGATGCATATAAAGGCGTTCAGTACACATTAACAATCAACGATGAAGAAGCTGCAGTAAAGCCCGGTGAACCTGATCCTGTTGATCCTGTTGATCCTCCTGTTGATCCCGGTAAGACTGAAGATCCTGCTGAGCCTGTAGCTCCCGCTGACGTTAAAATTGCTAACTCAGGTAGGACAGTTATCGATTCAGGTCTTGTTCGTACAAACATCATCAATGAATGGACCGGCAACGATGCAGACGTAATCGCTGATAAGGCTGCTTTTGCAGGTGCTAACAAGATTTCTGTTAAGTTTACAGTTACAAACTTCACAACTCCCTTCAAGGCTTGGATCGCTATGGCTGACTCCAAGTGGGAATGCCAGTTCCAGGGCGAAGGTGACAAGCGCAATGCAAACGCTAAGTGCACTCCCGTTGAAGTAACAGGTAATGGTACTTATGTTGTAACAATCGACCTTGACAAGGTTATCGATGGTGTGGCATTCATCTCAGTTTGCACAGACCTCAAGGCTGCTGACGGCGATGCTATCCCCACAATCGCTATCGATCAGATTAAGATCAATGAAGAAATCACAGTAAAGCCCGGCGAATCAGATCCTACTAAGCCCGGCGAGTCAGATCCTGTTAAGCCCGGCGAATCAGATCCTGTTAAGCCCGGCGAATCAGATCCTGTTAAGCCCGGCGATTGCTCAGGCGAGCCCGTTAACCCTCCTACAGGTGCTGCAGTAGCAGTTATCCCTGCAGTTCTCGCAGCAGCAGCAGTTGCTACAACAGGTATCGTTCTTAAGAAGAGAAGCAAGTAATCACTTTTAAGTGATGAGATGCTTTAATTAAAGAGCATACAACCCCTCCGCCATAAGCGGAGGGGTTTTTGTTTTATTCTGCGCTATAGAATTTAAATTTCGGGGTATATAACTGAAAGCCACAGCTTTTGCTGTGGCTTTCAGTTTGCAGAAAAAGTATGTTTTTGAAACAAACTTCTAACTCACTACCCCTATCCCCTTTAGGACACTCTGATGGCTTTGCCTCGTGCAAAGCTCGGCGTGTCCTTATTTCGGCATCCTTGCCGAAAACCCCTTTCCCCGGGAAAGGGGCTATATTACTGGGGCTACCGCCCCTAGTCCCTGTCGGGGGCTACGCCCCTGCGACCCCATTTTTATCAACGATAGAGGTTTTTCGACAGTCTGCAGCCGTGCATCGCCTTGATGCACGGCTTTAATGTTATTGGCTGTTCTTTTCGAAGGTCGGCGTACCCTTTGCGTAGCTTCCGTCACGCTGTCTTACAAGCGATTCATCCTTACTGCAGTCGATTATTGCGACCTTGCCGAGAATTTCTCCGCTTTCGTTGCTGAGTATCAGCATTTCGCCTGTTTTAAGGCTGAAATTCGTCTGCATTTTCATCAGCGTATTTTCAGACTTGTTGTTCTTGCAAACTATCGTGAGCGTTGAATGAGGCTTTACGTTGACGGTGGGTATCTTGTAGCGGTTAAGCATATCATCCTTATCTGTAAGATAAAGACCTTTTGTTGATACGTCGTTGTCATTGGGGTTGTAAAGCTCTATCCAGTCGGCGTCTCCGCCCGTGTACACTTCGCTTATATACAGCAGTTCGCCTGTAGACGATGTTTTTTCGCTTCGTGCGTTTATAGTAATCTTGCCCTTTTTAGCCATTGAGCTGTCTATCGTTATCTCACGGTCGGTATAGGTCTTGCCGTTTACCTCCCAGCTTGTGAAGGTGTAGCCCGACATATCCTCGGCTGTCAGTTTTACCTTGTAGGGCGTGAAATATTCGGCTGTTACCGTATTTGAGTCCTTGACGGTCTGAATATTCATAGTGAGCTTAAGACCCTTTGCACCGTTCAGCTTTACCTTGTATGTATCGTCCTTGTCGATTCCGAAATTCTTGCAGATGTCGCTGAGAATGATATTTGCACGCTTGTCGGCGAATTCTCTTATCTCGTTTCTGCTGTTTTCAAACGTACCCTCGTTTGCCCACGTTGATGTGATACCCTTGTTCAGAGCATAAAGCTGTTCCTTGTCGCTGTCTGCGAGCTTCTGCTCAAGCGTTGCCAGAATATTTTCAGAGCTGAATGCGCCGCCTATAAGGTCGCAGAGGTTGTTCGCCAGCTTTTCACGCATATCCGCACGTTCCATAAGTGCAGAAATAAGCACTGAGCCGCCTGCGGGGTGTGTGCCGTTTAAAATCTTGGTCAACGTCTTGTTTGCGTATCCGTCCGAATAAAGTCCCCAGGCAAATTCTGCATCGTAGAAGAAATATCTCCACTTGCCGTCCTGGTACTTGCTTGTGACCTCTTCGCCGTCTGACGCAACATACCGCCACACTTTATAGTTGTTTCCGGGCCAGTCACGGTTGTCGATAAATAACTGCATTGCGAGGTAGTGCATATAGTTGTCTATGTCTACCATAGAGCATAACTGCTCGAATTTCTTGTCGTCGGTAAGTCCGCTCTCAGCAAGCTCAAGAACCTTGTTATAATCGTCTGCCGCACCTTCTGCGTTTTCATCGACTATCTCGCCCTCGGCTTTTCCGACCACCTGATAGTTGTCCTTCGTGCCGCCGTAGCGTTCTTCGAGATATGCACGGCTGAAATTCTGATGGAGCCACGCAAAGCCGTAATACTTTCCGTTAAGGAATACTGCCGCAGGGGCGGTCGACTGTGCATCAAGGTAGCCCGACTGCTTTGCAAGCGACATTGAAAGCTCGTCACGCACACCTGCGAATTCACGGTCGTTTGCACCGTTACGCAAAACTATGCGGTCAATCTTTGTGAGTATCGCACCGTTTTCATCTGTAGCGTCACTGAAGAACGGGTAGCTGAATTTGCCTTTATCGCCGGCGTACATCGTTCTTGCGATGAGCTTCCACGATTTCTGGTCAACTGCGGCAGAATATGCACCTGCAACTCTTGCGCCTGCCTGCTGTGAAACAAGAAGCTCTCCGCTGCTTGAAAAAGCCTCGACATACATAGGCCTTTCGCCTGCCATGCCTTCCTGATTCCAGTTTGCAGGGTCGTTTGGCGTGATTTCGCTTTTTCCGTCATACTCGTTTGCTATCCACTCGTCACGGATCTTTCCTGCTACGGCGATGCCTTTTTCATAATCGTAAAGGTTTTCACTGTCGGTCGAAAGCACGAATACATAAGTGCCTTTTTCAAAACGTTCCGACACGTCCTTGCCTGTGACATAGCTTTTTGTGAATACTTCGGAAGTGCCGTTTTCGCTTACCGCAATGGCTTTTATCGTCTTTGCGGTGACCTCTCCCGAGCTGTGCACCTTTATGGGATTTGTATATCTGTTTGATTTTTTCGTGGGGGTCTCGCCGTTTGTGGTATAGTAGATTGTTGCCGTTTTATCTTTTGCTTTAAGCTCAACCGATATGTCTTTATCAAAAAAGCTGCCGTCGGGAGAGAAGGCAATATCTGTTTTCTGCTTTACCCCGCCGTCTTCGTCCTTTATTATCGGCTGAAGCGGGCTTAATACTTCGGGAAGTCCGTCATCCGACGATAAAAAAGCGTTATAGGTTATTGCGGCGGCTGTACCTACAGCAACCACTGCGGCAAGAATGCCTGCACGTTTTAATGTTCCGCTGTGAATAAACATGATTCCTCCGTTTAGAATCCAAGGGTTAATGGCACTAAGCCTGTATAGATTCTATTGTAACAGAAAACGTTGTCAAAATCAACGATAATTACAAGAATTCCGCTAAATATTCCGTGAAAAATCAAATGTAAATATACGGTAACATATTTAAGGAAAATCTGACATACACTTGTAAAAAAGAAAACACAACGAGGAAGGAACGGTATTTCAAATGACGGAATTTTTACCGGAGGGAAGAAGACTTGCATACAAAGAGAACACGGCGGCATTGCAATCAGCCAAAACACTTATGCAGGCGGCGGTGTCGGGGGCAATACTTGAGGCTTCGTGTACGGTGTGCGATGCGGAGCATAATATGCACGTCGATCTTGGCTGTATGAAGGGGATAATACCTCGCAGTGAGGGCGCAATAGGCATAGAAAGCGGTGCGACACGGGATATAGCGCTTATATCAAGAGTGGGAAAGCCTGTCTGCTTCAAGATAACGAAGATAGACGAAACCGGAAGCGAACCGTTGGCAATCCTGTCAAGGAAGGCGGCGCAGGAGGAGGCAGACAAGGAATATGTATCAAAGCTGACTCCCGGTGATATTATAGGGGCGAGGGTAACGCATCTTGAACAGTTCGGCTGTTTTGTGGACATAGGCTGCGGCATTGCGTCAATGATACCGATTGACGCTATCTCGGTATCAAGAATAGTTCATCCTGCAAACAGATTTTTGGTAGGCGATGATATTTTTGCGGTGGTGAAAGGTCGGGATCAGGGACATATCTGCCTTACACACAAGGAACTGCTCGGAACGTGGCAACAGAATGCAGAACGTTTTGCGGTAGGTGAAACCGTCCCCGGCATTGTAAGGTCGATAGAGGAATACGGGATTTTTATAGAGCTTGCGCCGAATCTCGCAGGGCTGGCGGAGCTTAAAAGCGGAATAAAGGTGGGAGATTGCGCCTGCGTGTATATCAAGGCGATTATACCCGAAAAGATGAAAATCAAGCTGATAATAGTAAACTGCTGTGATGACGGCTGTGTTCCGCTTGAAGCGCCGTATTTCATTACAGAGGGGCATATTGACCGGTGGGTGTATTCAACTCCCGGTGCGCCGAAGTACATAGTTACGGATTTCAGCGAATAGCGTGGTGGCAATGCGCCGCCTCAAATTCCGCCTGCGGCAATGTGCCGCCTCAAACTCCGCCTTTGGAATTGTCTGAGCTATCCGCAGGATAGCAAAACGGCGGGCGGCAATGTTGCGCTTCAAATTTGCTTATCTGAATGGCGGAGAATTGCGTAACCTCCGATGACGGCGGTAAAATATGTTGGAATTTTGCAAAAAATAAAGCCGTTGCGGTGTTCCGTAACGGCTTTTGGCTCATTCTCTTTTCATCTTTAAAAGCGGCACAAATTCGTATTCTGTGATTTTTTCGCCGGTAAGGCTGAATCCGTTGCGGCGATAAAAATCTATTCCACGCTTGTTGTATTCAAGCACCCACAGCTCATTGACGGCAAAATTGTTGATAGCGTAACCGAGAAGCTCTGCGCCTATGCCCTGATTCTGAAAAAGCGGCTCTACATACAGCTTTTCGACCTCGTTGCCCGAAATGCGTATAATGCCTTTTATTACACCGTCGTCATAGACAAATGTGTTTTTAAGTGCGGCTGAGCCTGCGGAATATTCTTTGGCAGTGTCAAGGACGTTCAGTTCACCAAAGTAAAAGGTGTCATTTCTGAAAAACGGGTAGAAATTTACCCTGTAATTTGTGACGATTATTTCTGCGATGCGTGAAGCATCGGACTCGGCTGCGGGGCGTATATGTGTCATTTCTGTTCTCCGTTGGATTCAAATAATTGTTTTATTGATTTTGAATTTTCGTTTGGCTTGTTTAATTGTTTTATTACTTGTTTATAAAAGAACTTAACATCCAGATCGTTTAAAATGTATCGTACTTGATTGTTTTCTAAAGCAATTTGCAACAGTGTGTTTATTTCATCCTGTTCCCAAAGATCAACTTTGATTTCCGATAGTTCTTTGATAATTGTATGTGTAGTGGAAAAAGAACAGCTTCCATTTAACGAAACGATTAAATCAAGCTTTTTACGTTTGTTTTCTTGATCAATCTTATCATTATCGCATGAGTTTTGTTCTTCTTTACATTTATAGTGGATTTCTTCCAGTAATTCATTGGCAACAGTTTTATTGATGATTGCTTTTATCAAATGATCCAGTTGCGAATTTTCTGTGTAATCAGCAGGAGCATAATATTTGATACGTTTATCATGCAGCATTTTATGCACTTTAGTTTTGTCAAAAGTATCATTATTGAATACGCCGATTGAATGACCGCCATAAGAATTCACTAATTTCATGCAAGGTATATCGGTATCGCTGTCGCCTATATATACAATATTTCTAAAAGGAACTCTGATATCTTCAGGCGCAAAGAAGTCATTTACACCTGAATCGTTGACATCTAATATACCTTTTTCAATTCGAAAAAGAAACTGCGTTTTGTTAGTATAATTAATAACTTGGGCAGGCCATATCGGAACATTTCTGTCATCAAACATAAACGAGCTGGCGTATATTTTTTCAAAAGAGCCTTCTTTTGCTACTTCTGTTCCTTCAATCATTTCTTTTAAGCCGGACGAAATGATGTAATGTTCAACTATCACTCCGTTTTTTTCGCCGTAATCTTTTATACGTTTAAACCATGTATCAACACCGGGAAATAATTTTACTTCTGAGCCGTATTTTTGCAGGCTTTCCTTTGTTAGCACAATTTTTCCTCTGGCTTCACGAACCATCATGAACATATATGCTAAATTCGTGTCCATTTCATTATCTTCGGCAAGTTTATTAGATTCTTGCCAAAACGATGCAACATCTTCTTTGTAAACTGATTGAATATAGCCTTGTGCTTGCATATCATCAGGTGAAAGTGTTTTATCAAAATCGTAACAAATTGCTAAAACAGGCTTGTTTTCTTTTGCTTTTCTTTTTCTTGATTGTTCCATATTTTTATCCTCCTGTGAAAATATAATAAGTATATGTGCGCTTATAATAGCTAAAATATAATGCAATAATATATTATATATTATATACTCCTGTTGTGAAATTGTCAATAGGTATAACTAAAGCCGTTGCGGTGTTCCGTAACGGCTTTAGTGCTATATGCTGATTACTTTATATCAAGTGCTGATTTAAGCTCGTCAACCTTGTCTGTCTTTTCCCATGCAACGTCAAGGTCTGTACGTCCCATGTGACCGTAAGCGGCAAGAGGTCTGTACTTTGTATTTCTTAAATTCAGTGAGCTGATTATCGCACTGGGGCGAAGGTCGAACACCTTGCTTACAGCGGCTGAAATTTCGCTGTCGGGTTTTACGCCTGTGCCGAATGTATCAACAAAGACAGATACGGGCTGTGCAACGCCGATAGCATACGCAATCTCAACCTCGCAACGCTTTGCTATGCCTGCGGCTACAATGTTCTTTGCAACGTGTCTTGCGGCGTAAGCGGCTGAACGGTCAACCTTTGTGGGATCTTTTCCCGAGAATGCACCGCCGCCGTGTCTGCCGACACCGCCGTATGTATCTACTATTATCTTTCTGCCCGTAAGACCGCTGTCGCCCTGAGGACCGCCTACTACAAAGCGTCCTGTGGGATTTATCAGCATCTTAGTGTTCTCGTCAAGCAGTGAAGCGGGAACGGTAGTCTTTATAACCTTTTCGATAATATCGGCTCTGAGCTGTTCCTGCGTAACATCAGCCTTGTGCTGTGAGGAAACAACGACAGTGTCAATTCTTGAGGGAGTGCCGTCCTCGTTATATTCTACCGTTACCTGCGTCTTTCCGTCGGGGAGAAGATAGGGTATCTCGCCTGACTTTCTTACCGCTGTGAGCTTCTTTGAAAGTGCGTGAGCAAGGGAAATCGTAAGGGGCATAAGTTCCTCGGTTTCATCACACGCATAGCCGAACATCATACCCTGATCGCCTGCGCCTGTGTCAAATTCATTGTTATCTCTGCCCTCAAGAGCGTTGTCAACGCCCATAGCTATATCGGGGCTCTGCTTGTCAAGCGTTGTGAGGATAGCGCAGGTCTTGTAGTCAAAGCCGTAGTCGCTGTTATCATAGCCTGTTTCCTTTATGACATCTCTTGCTATTGCAGGAATGTCAACGTTTGCCGTTGTCGTGATCTCGCCCATTATCAGAACCATACCTGTTGTGGCGCAGGTTTCGCAGGCTACACGAGCGTTCTTGTCCTGCGCTAATATCGCATCAAGCACACCGTCTGAGATCCTGTCGCAGATCTTGTCGGGGTGACCCTCTGTTACGCTTTCGGAAGTGAATAAGTATTTTGCCATTGATTTTTCCTTTCATATAGCGGTTTTAAACCGTATCCCATACGCATATACCTGCGTAAAACTGCATTAAAAAAAGCCCCTTTCGGAGCTTGCTGACTGCCTGCTCCTCATCTTTCGGTCACAGCCCTTGCCGTGCCGTAGGAATTAGCACCATTTTTCGCAAAGAAAGCTCAAGCGAAACGGTTGCTGGGTTTACGGAGCCTGACTCCCGATCTGCATTTTAATGCAGAAAATGTAAACCGCTCTTGATAAGGGATTTTTCCGATTGATATTGTAGCATAAGCAAATGCGTTTGTCAAGTAAAATGAGAATAATTTTTATTTTAACGGCATTGAAATTTATAGGGAGTTAAAAATGTCGGAATACACAATAAATAAATTTAGAACGGCTGTTGAATTGTACCGTGAAAAATGGTATAATTTAATAGAGTAACGATTTCAGGAAACAACGGACGAAAGGGTGCAAGGAATTACAATGAGTTTTGTTACGCTGAGCGATATTACAAAGCAGTACCGTATGGGCGATATAATAATCAACGCAAACGATAAGGTCAGCTTTGACATTGAAAAGGGCGAATTTGCAATAATCGTAGGACCGAGCGGTTCGGGCAAGACTACGGTGCTTAATATACTGGGCGGTATGGATACCGCTACATCGGGCAGTTTTTATGTAGACGGAAGTAAGATAAGCGGTTACAGCAGAAAAGAGCTTATCGACTACAGAAGATACGATATAGGTTTTATATTCCAGTTCTATAATCTCATCCCGAACCTTACGGCAAAGGAGAATATTGAGCTGTCTACTCAGACGGTGGAGGACTATATCCCTGCTGTAGAGATACTGGAAAAGGTCGGACTTACCGACAGAATAAACAACTTCCCGGCTCAGCTTTCGGGCGGTGAACAGCAGAGAGTGGCTATAGCCAGAGCGCTTGCGAAAAAGCCCAAGCTGTTGCTGTGCGACGAACCTACGGGTGCGCTCGATTACAACACCGGCAAGATGATACTGAAATTACTTCAGGACACCTGCCGCAGTGAAAATATGACTGTAATACTCGTAACGCATAATACGGCGATATGCCCTATGGCTGACAGGGTTATACACATGAAAAGCAGTAAGGTGAGCGAAATAGTAGTAAACGAGCATCCGACACCCGTTGAAGAAATAGAGTGGTAAGCGGGGAAAGGGAACGGATATGAAAAATGCAATGCTGAAAAATGCGTTTGCCGAGATGAAGAAAACAAAAAGCCGTTTTCTTTCGATATTCGGTATAATCGCTATCGGCACAGGATTTTTTGCGGGACTTCTGCAGAGCGCTCCTGCGATGAAGGTATCGTCGGATCATTATTACGACAGGACTTCCCTGTCTGATATCAGGCTGGTATCTACATACGGATTTGACGATAACGATATAGACGCTTTGAAAAAAGGGCTTCCGGATGTTGATGTTTATCCCGGATATTTCACGGACGCATACGTCAACACGGATTCTGGCGAAAAGAAGGTCGCAAGGGTATATTCTCTTGACAAAACGGGCGAAAACAATCCGTACAGCTCTTTGCAGATAGTTGACGGCAGACTTCCCGAAGAAGAAAACGAGTGCGTTATCGACAGCGGTAAACTGCTTGCTCATTATAAAGTCGGGGACAAGCTGACGCTGTGCGGCGATGAAGACACGGATATAGACGGAACTTTGTCGGTCAAGGAATTTACTATAGTCGGAAAATTCGCATCGCCTATGTATATATCTGATGCGGAGCGTGGAAACACGACCATAGGAAGCGGTTCTGTCTATATGATCTGTTACATACCGGAAAGCTGTTTCAAGACAGAGGTATATACTCAGGTTATGATAAACTCGGACGAGCTAAAGCAGTACAGCTGTTACAGCGATGAATATGAGGATGCCCGTGACGCTCTTGAAAAGAAGATACAGAAAATAGCGGATGTAAGAGAAGAAGAGCGTTTTGACGAAATAGCAGGCGATGCAAAGAAGGAACTTGACGACGGGCAGAAAGAGCTTGATAAAAAGAAGAGCGAAGCATACGCAGAAATAGAGAAAAACGAAAAGAAGCTGTCTGATGCAAAAAAACAGCTTGACGAAGCAAAGCCTCAGCTTGAAAGCGGCAAGAAAACGCTTGAGGAATCGAAAAAACAGCTTGACGAGGCTAAAAAGGAGCTTGACACAAACGGGGCTACTCTGACGGCGACAAAAGATGTGCTTGACAGCACAAAGAAGAAGCTGGACGAAACGAAGCTGCAGCTTGAAGCCGGAAAGAAAACGCTTGACGAAAGCTATATACAGCTTGTTACGGCTAAAATACAGCTTGAAAACGCAGACTCACAGTTGAAGTCGAGCAAGGCTCAGCTTGACGATGCAAACACAAAGATAACAAGTCAGCAGGCGATTATAAATACGAGCCGTGAAACGCTGGAGGATTCATACAAGAAGGGTAATATCACCAAAGAGGCTTATGATTCCGGAGTTAAGCTGCTCGACAGCTCGCAGGCGGAGCTTGACAAGCAGAAGAAACAGTATGAAAGCGGACTTGAGCAGTATAATGACGGGCTTAAGCAATATAATGACGGAAAGCTGCAGTACGAAATCGGTTATGCCAAATATGAGGACGGAAAAAAGCAGTACGAGGACGGATATTCTCAGTACACAAGCGGACTTGCACAGTACGAAAGCGCAAAGGCACAGTATGACGCAGGAAAGGCACAGTATGACGCAGGTTATGCTCAGTACGCTTCAGGCAAGGCAAAGTATGACAGCGGTAAAGCAGAGTATGACAAGAATTATGCCGATTATGAAAAGGGCCTGAAGGAGTATAACGAGGGCAAGACAGCACTTGAAACGGCAAAAACCGATGCAGACAAGCAGTTTGCCGATGCTCAGAAGAAGATAGACGACGGCAGGGAAAAGCTCGAAAAGACGAGTAAACCGGAGTGGTATCTGTTTACCCGTGATGATAATCCGGGTTACAGTGAATACGGTCAGAATGCCGAAAGAATAGGCAATATAGCTATGGTGTTCCCTCTGTTCTTTGTAATGGTGGCGGCGCTTGTATGTCTTACCACAATGACACGAATGGTAGAGGAACAGCGTACCCAGATAGGAACGCTCAAGGCGCTTGGCTATAAAAACGGCGCTATTATATTCAAATATCTGCTTTATGCGCTGACAGCGGCAACTGCGGGCGCTGTATCGGGTATGCTTGTGGGAATGAAGATATTCCCGGCAATCATCATTACCGCATACGGAATGATGTATGTTATCCCCGATATTCTTCTGCCGTATGATTATATACTTATGATATGTACCACAGTGATAGCTGTACTGCTTACTGCGGTCACGGTCTATTTCTCGTGCGGCGGCATACTTCACGACTGCCCTGCGGCACTTATGCGGCCGAAAACACCAAAGAGCGGTAAGAAGATACTGCTTGAACGCATAGGCTTTATATGGAACAGGCTTTCGTTCAGCTATAAGGTAACGATGCGTAATATATTCCGTTACAAGAGAAGAATGCTTATGACGATAGTGGGCATTGCAGGCTGTACGGCGCTTGTGCTGACGGGATTCGGCGTGTATGACAGCGTAAACGATATTCTGCAAAAGCAGTTCGGCGAGATAAGCAATTATACCGGTATTACCGCTTATGACAATACCGTGACTGACGAACAGACAGCTAAGATAGAAAAGATGCTTGAGCGTTATGACTGCGAGGGCAACAGGATATATCAAAAGCAGATAACGGTATATAACGGTAAGAAAAGCACAGAAGCGTATATATTCGGCGGAGCGGACAACGAAACCATCGCACAGTTTGTGACGGTAAAGGACAGACGGACAGGCGAGCAGTACACGGTAACCGACGACGGCGTTATAATAAACGAGAAGCTGGCATCTTTGCTCGGCGGTATAAAGAAGGGCGATACAATAACGCTTGCACTTGCCGACACAAAAAGAGTTACGGCAACAGTAACGGAGATATGCGAAAACTACGCCCATCACTATGTGTATATCACGGAAAAGCTGTACAAGGAGCTTAGCGGCGAGGAAGGACTGCCGTATAACTGCTTCTTCTTCAACTCTGAGGACGGCGACGATATGGCCGAAAGTGACAGGGACGAGCTTGCACAGGAGCTTATGAAGATAGACGGAGTTATGGGAGTAAGTTTCAAGACAAGCGTTGCGGGAACATTCAGTTCTATGCTCAAATCACTGCTTTTTGTAATAGTGGTTCTTATAGTGAGTGCAGGTGCGCTTGCGTTCATTGTGCTTTATAATCTTACGAACATCAATATAAACGAGCGTATAAGAGAGATCGCATCGCTCAAGGTGCTTGGCTTCTATGATAAGGAAGTATCAATGTATGTGTTCAGGGAAACGGTGATACTTACCCTTATAGGAACAGTGACGGGCATGATATTCGGAAGATTCCTTGTTGACTTTGTTGTAAAGACGGCTGAAATTGATATGGTTATGTTCGGCAGAACGGTGCATCCGATGAGCTTTGTATTCTCAGGTCTTATAACGATATGCTTTGCCGTGATAGTAATGCTGTTTATGCACAGACGGCTTATGAAGGTCAATATGGTCGAGGCACTCAAGAGTGTTGAATAATATTTCGGCATTAGCCGGGAGGTTGATAATATATGAAGATAAGTAAGGCGATCGTTGCCGCTGTAGGTGCGGCGGCTGCCGTAGGCGCGGCTGTATATGCCAAGAAAAAGCTGGAGGAAACGCAGACTCCGCTCAGAAAGAAAAGCCTGACCGTATGGAAAAACGGCGAGGTAACTCATAAGGAGATAATCAGAAAGCCTATAAGCGAGGAAGAACAGACCGATGCGATAAACAGCCGCATTGATGAGGCTGTACGCCGGTATAAGCCTATGTCCGAAAGAGGTAACGGCGAAACCGAAACCGAGCCTGAGATAGCGCCTGTCAATTTTACATTTACTCAGAGTGAAGATGACGGCGATCCCGGGGTCAGCTTTGAGCGTGTATTCGACCATTTCAACAGGCTTGAATCGTCCGTTGGTAATGGCGGTGAGGACGCAGGCGAAAGCGGCAAAAAAGCTGAGGATACAGCCGAAGAAGCCTTACCCGCAGTAACGGCAACAGTAACGGCAGTTGAGGAGAATTTTGACGAGCAAGCCGAAATGCCGAAACAGATGCTGCTCGAAAAGGGGATAATGACATCCGCTCCGATAGCAAATGCAGTTCAGGAGCTTGCAGAAATGCCGTCTGTTATACAGGATAATGAAGAAATTGAAGACGTAAAACTGCCTGTTGATGAGAGCATTTTCGATCTTTATGCAAGCGAGCCTGTCGAGGACGCAGTAAAGGCATTCGAGGAAATAGCACAGCAGGACGAAACCGCCGACAGTGAAGCTGAAATTGAAAGCGAACAAAATGATATTGCTACCGAAGAAGACGTAAGTGAGCCTGTCGAGGACGCATTAAAGGCTTTTGAAGAAATCGCCGAGCAGGAAGAAACCGCTGACAGTGAAACTGAAAGCGAACAAAATGACACTGCCACCGAAGAAGCCATAAGCGAGCCTGTCGAGGACGCAGTAAAGGCTTTTGAAGAAATAGCCGAGCAGGAAGAAACCGCCGACAGCAAAGTTGAAAGCAAACAAAATGACACTGCTACTGAAGAAGCTGTAAGCGAGCCTGTCGAGGATGCAGTAAAGGCTCTTGAAGAAATCGCCGAGCAGGAAGAAACCGCCGACAGTGAAACTGAAATTGACAGCGAACAAAATGACACTGCTACCGAAGAAGCTGTAAGCGAGCCTGTTGAGGAGGCAGTAAAGGCTTTTGAAGAAATAGCCGAGCAGGACGAAACCGCCGACAGTGAAGCTGTAATTGACGATGAACAAAATGACACTGCTACCGAAGAAGCTGTAAGCGAACCTGTCGAAGACGCAGTAAAGGCTTTTGAAGAAATCGCCAACAGTGAAGCTGTAATTGACGATGAACAAAATGACACTGCCACTGAAGAAGCTGTAAGCGAGCCTGTCGAGGACGCAGTAAAGGCTTTTGAGGAAATCGCACAGCAGGAAGAAACCGCCGACAGCGAAGAAGAGTCGCTCGAAGAACAGTTCCACACTATAATGGCGGAGGAAACCGCAAGCGAGCCTGTTTCTTCCCTTCGTACAGCTGAGTCTGTAGAGGACGCATTGAAAGAATTCGGCGACTTTATAGGAATATCCGAAACCGCTGACAGCACCGGTAGCACCGGAAGCACCGGAAGCACCGGAAGCACCGAAGATATTTCGGACGACGATCTTGAACAGACAAGCGGTATTTTTGAGGAAAGTACATTATCCGATGAGCTGTCCGAAACTCCGGACGAGCCGATTGACGCTGACGAAAAGCCGAGAACTATGGATTTCTTCGATCTGCCGGACGAAGCATATACGCCTGCACGGGTTACCGAAGAAAAGCACGATGAGAATGTTGCCGAGGTAGAGGATTTGTTCGGAAATCTGCTTATGGATGACGAGCCTGAGGTAAAGAAAACATTTAACGATCCCTCAGAGGTATTTTCACTGTTCGATACGGCTGACGGCGGACAGGACGATTTCGACAAGTACAGCGATGAAAAGATCGAGGAAGAAAGCGAGAAAAAGAAGACCAGCGATACAAGAAAGTACATAGCGCAGGATATTGCGGATAATATCGCATCGTTTGCACAGCTGCTTGAACCGCTCAATGCCATCAAGGAGAACAAGATACGCAGTAAGAGCGGTATACTGTTCGACTGGGAAATGAGGATACAGGCGCTTATAGGCGATCTGCCGATAAAGACGTACTGGAGAAACAACTTCCGCAATTATGAGATATGGAGCGATGAAAAGTGCATGGAAAAGGCAGGCGAGCTGCTCTCTATGCTTGAGCTTGTCGGAATAGTGCGTGATAAGGCAAAAGAGGTCGTGATAGACAAGGATACGCTTGATTTCTATTCGGCACAGAGCGAGCATCTCAACAATGATTTCCATATAGGAGAAACGGTCGTTGTTACACGGCCGTGCTGGAAAATAAACGGACACCCTGCAAGAAAGGGCGAAATTGCTAAGAAAGCTCCGTTTGCGGAATTCAGCCGTAAGAAAGTATCACCGCTTGAAACTATGCTGAGAGAAAACAGCTGTTCTGACGGGGATGTTAATATTCCCGTTACGGAGGACAATTTCTGTACATACGACCGTGAGATACCGTATGTAAAAAGGGCAATCGCCGAAGGCTTCTGCAAGTGCGCAGTAAGACGTATGGAGGACGGAGGCGCTCTGGCATTCTTCTATGAGGTTATTTCAGAAGGCGAAAATGTTCACTATTCGCCGTGCACTCTGAGATTTGAGGTCAACATTGATAAGAATGCAAATGTTGTCGGAAGATTCAGAAGCGAAAAAGTGTAAAAAGGAAAAGTGATATGTATACAAAAAGGCACCGCCAAAGCGGTGCTTTTTTCGTTTCACTTCACAATTGACTATGGGTGCGGAATATGTTAAAATCTATAACGTAAAAAGAATATTGGTCTAATTGGAAACGCACATCCCCCGGATGATAACGAACAACACAATAAAGTGCAAATTGTTATTATCAGGAGGAATTTTTTATGCCCAAAAACTTATTTCAGGAAATCGTGTTTACCGTTATGATGGTGTTTGTTATGGTGTACGCCATGATATGCTATAATATAGCACTTAATATCGGCGGTATGACAAACGAGGTCTTTTTACTTGCTTTCAAGGAGCTTGTGATAATGGGACCTATCGCTTTCGTGCTTGATATTTTTTTAGTCGGCAGGATAGCAAAGTACAAGACTTTTAAAATAATTAATTCTGAACGTGATAATCCGTTTTTCATAGTTCTCGGTATCTCGGTTATTTCAGTTATCTTTATGTGTCCGCTTATGAGCCTTGCCGCAACTCTTCTGTTCAAAAATGCGGGAAGCGAAGTTATTGCGGTGTGGATTCAGACAACGATAACCAATTTTCCTATGGCTCTGTGCTGGCAACTCTTTTTTGCGGGTCCTGTTGTAAGAGCTGTTTTCTCACTTATATTCAGAGAGAAGAAAGCTTTACAGAAGGATGAAATGAAAGAAATGCCTGAGATAGAGGTACAGTAATATTAAAGCCAAGATTTTTATAATCGTGGCTTTAGCTTGTAGAAAAAGTTTATTTTTTTAAAATATAGCAAACTCTCTAACCCTAACCCCAAACCCCTTCCCCTCGGTGAAGGGCTGTGTATGCTTTGTTGGCTCTGCATCGTGCAGAGCCTTTGGGCAT